>ERZ1023494.3-NODE-3-length-177140-cov-656.850185_pt1 | contig 177140 bp, 176 predicted proteins | sample MGYA00380542_ERZ1023494 | MGnify/ENA primary metagenome ERZ1023494 (study PRJEB33173, sample SAMEA4830349) | metagenome | study: EMG produced TPA metagenomics assembly of the PRJEB25223 data set... | reverse complement strand
AAGTCACCGAAAATAAAATCGGCGTATTCTAGCCGATTTTAGGGAAAATTGACAGTGTTAAAAGCGCAGTTAAAAATCTCCGTTTTTTAAATACGCGTCACATCAAATTTACTTAAATCAATACGATCTTCTGTAGCATAAAACATAGCAAGAGCATAGCGTAATGTTTCCGCTCGTTTTGGTAAGCCTTTTTCTACATACGTTTTCACTTGCTCATACACGGCTTGTTTAAAAGGCTGTGTATCGCCCGGATTGCCATTCAAATTATCCGCACTGACAAAATAACGAAAACCAGCCGCAGTCGCCAAAATCCACTCTAATGCTTGCGGTTTCACTTCAACTTTTTCAAAATCACGCTGACGTTCTTCTGAACGTCCATCTGGCTCATACCAATAACCAAAATCTTCTAGTTTACGGCGTTCTTTGCCTGCTACTAACCAATGGGCAATTTCGTGCAATGCACTGCTGTAAAAGCCTCGCGCAAAATAAATCGCGTTATAAGGCACTTCATCATTTGCGGGTAAATAAATGGGTTCGTCACCGCCTTTGACTAAGCGAGTATTGTATTCTTCTTCAAAACATTGATTAAAAATTGCAATAATATCTTCTAATTTATGTTCCATTCTATCGACTCCTAAAAAACCGCGAGATTATATCACCAGAGGCTCATTTGTTCTTGTTTATTTTCTTCGGGTAAATTGACATGTAGCCCGATCAAACGAATCGATCGCCCTTTTGCTCGCATAAAAATTTGAGGAAGTAATTGCTGAAAACTCTCCAAAGAAAGTGACAAACCAGTTTTCTCCAAAGTAGTTACTTGAAAATCTTCAAATTTAAGCTTTACGCCAATTTTACGAAGTGCAGATAACGGTATATTAGGACTAACACGTTCAAAGCGACGAATTAACTCGTCATAAAGATTATTTAATAAGGCTGAAGCTTGCTCAATTGTGTGAATATTTTCAATCAACGTCTGTTCTACGCCGACTGATTTACGTTCACGATGGGCTTGAACTTCACGATCATCAATGCCGTGGCTAAAATCCCAAATTCGTTTACCCACCTTACCAAATTGGTTTAATAAGACGATTTGATCAAAATTTTGAATGTCAGCACAAGTTTCTAATCCCATATCAAGTAATCGTTGTGATGTCACTTTACCCACACCAGGGATTTTATTTAAAGGTAAGGTTTTAATAAATTCCTCGACTTCATTAGGCTTAATCACAAATTGCCCATTAGGTTTATTCATATCCGATGCGATTTTGGCAAGGAATTTTAAAGGCGCCACACCTGCCGAGGCAGTTAAATTCAACTCATCAAAAATTGCTTGGCGAATTTCTTGTGCGATCCAAGTCGCAGAGCCTGAACATTTTTGGCAGTGCGTGACATCTAAATAGGCTTCATCTAAAGAAAGTGGTTCAATAATATCGGTATAACGCTGGAAAATTTGATGAATTTGTGCCGAAACTTGTTTATACAAAGCCATATTCACAGGCACAAGAATAAGATTAGGACACTTTTTTATGGCTTGAGCCGTAGGCATTGCGCTATGCAAACCAAATTTTCTCGCCTCATAATTACAAGTTGTCAATACACCACGTTGACGAGAAGAACCACCCACTGCAATGGGCTTTCCATACAAATTAGGATTTTCACGAATCTCAATCGATGCGTAAAAACAATCCATATCAATGTGAATAATTTTTTTATCTTGTAGCATAAAAAAAGTGCGGTTAAATATTTTCTAATATTAATCAAGCAAACAACTGTTTAAATATACATTAAATTTGATAACCTAGCAATTTAATATTTTATAAATGCCCGTTAACGCATCAATTCAATCAATCTCGACTTTCCCTACCTTTCTTTTTTTGTTAGACTAGGACACAATTTTGGGGCTGATTCTGGATTCGACGGGATTAGCGAAGCCCAAGGTGCACGTCGAGGTGCGGTAGGCCTCGTAAATAAACCGCGAAAAAATAGTCGCAAACGACGAACAATACGCTTTAGCAGCTTAATAACCTGCATTTAGCCTTTGCGCCCTAGCTTCCGCTCGTAAGACGGGGATAACGCGGAGTCAAACCAAAACGAGATCGTGTGGAAGCCACCGTTTGAGGATCGAAGCACTAAATTGAATCAAACTAGCTTAAGTTTAGCGTGTCTGTCCGCATGCTTAAGTGAAATTAAAGACGAGACTAAACGTGTAGTACTGAAGGTAGAGTAATTTCGGACGGGGGTTCAACTCCCCCCAGCTCCACCAAATAACAATCCAAAGCAAACTTATCAAACCCTAAAAGCCCTTGAGAATATTGACTCCAAGGGCTTTTTTATATCCTAAGCGTTCCTATACAATCCTATAAAATCCTTGAATTTTAGTTATACGTTTAGTTATACTGATAACCGTATAACAAAGTCGGTATAACTAAAACCTGTCAAAACCTGTTAGAAAAAAGTGTTAACGATGTTTTAGCTATACCCGATTTTTTAAAAGTCTGAATTGCCGTCAGAGTTATTCAGAATAATTTTCAACTCTCAGAACTAAGCGATATGGCACGCACAATCACACCACTAAACAGCACGAAAATAGATAAAGCTAAGCCGCAGGAAAAGGAATTTACCCTATCCGATGGCAAAGGGCTTTATCTGTTGGTTAAGCCCAATGGGGCTAAGTTATGGCGGTTTAACTATTACAAGCCTTTCACGCAACCAAAGAAAAGGGCGTTAATTGGCGTTGGCAAATACCCTGATATTTCCTTGCAGCAGGCAAGAGCAATTAGAGAGGAGTATTTATCTTTACTTGCGCAGAATATCGATCCGGCAATCTATCGCCAACAGCAAGAACAAGAGAAACAAAATGAGCTGAATAATACCTATGAAGCAGTAGCGTGGGCGTGGCTTGAGTATCGCAAAACCAAAAAGAACTTTTCAGATAATTATCAAAAAGACGTTATAAGCCTGATTAATCGTTGCTTATTACCGCATTTTGGCCATTTGCCTATTTCCCAAATTACCGCGCCAATGGCATTAAAGGCATTTAAGCAGTATCAAGACGAAGGTCATTTAGAAAAGCTTAAACGGACGATTCAGAAACATAACGAGATCATGACTTATGCTCTACACCGAGACTTAATCTCTTTTAATCCAACGGCAAATATCGCAAAGGAATTTGACAGCCCTACGGTTGAACATTTCAAAACGCTTAAGCCGGAGGATTTAAGCGAATTTATGTTCACGCTACAAAACGCTCAGATTCACTTACAGACGCGTTATTTGATTTTATGGCAACTGCTCACCATGACTAGACCGAACGAAGCAGCTACGGCGAAATGGGCGGATATTGACGAGAAAAACAGGATATGGACGATTCCTGCGGAGCAAATGAAACGTGGCATTGAACATAGAATCACGTTATCACGGCAAGCCTTAGCCCTGTTAGAACAAATTAAAAAATTGAGTGGTGGAAAAACTTACCTATTCCCCAGTGTAAAGAACCCACAATCCCACGTTAATACGCAAACGGCAAATGCCGCAATTAAGCGAATGGGCTATGCCGGTAAATTGGTAGCGCATGGTTTACGCAGTATCGCTAGCACCTATTTAAACGATCAAGGCTTTAACAGTGATTTGATTGAGGTAGCACTATCACACCTCAATTCAGACCGAGTAAAAACCGCCTATGACAGAGGGGAAAAATTAGAACAGCGATTTAAGCTATTGCAAGCATGGGCGGATTTTGTAGAGCAATCCGCACAAGGCACATTGCCGCAATTTCATTTAAAGATTGTGGCTTAGAGACTGATAAAACATGAAGTAAAGTGCAGTCGTTTTTGACGGTGTTTTACTGATTAAAAATACCTTAGATTAAATATTAAGATTGAACAGATGGAAAAACTTTATAAACTAAAAAAATGGCTCACTATTGATGAAGCCGCTCATCGGTTAAGTATTGAATTAGGCGAAGATGTAACTAAAGCTGATGTATTACAATTAGCCGCAGATGAACAGCTTAGAATATCAGTAAATTTTCCTCATAGTTGGACTGGAAAAACTTGTGATCTAACAACAGATGAAAATATTGTAAAACAGAATAAAAAAGAGATCATAGGATTTGACGGCAACCCTTTTATATATTCTGAATATGAAAGATGTAGTGAAACCGAATATATAAAAATTGATGATAATGTTAGAGAATTTAAAGCTGGCATATGGGAACTAAAATTAATAGGAAATGAGAAAATAGATCTTGAATGTCAATTAAAAGAAGAATATGGTTTACCCGTAGTAGATGTATTTAATCTGAATGGCTTTTACGTAAAGAATAAAGATGGAATAGTTATAGAAAGGCAAACTAGACTAAGCCCAGATGAATATCTTAAGCTCCAAAAAGAAATCAGAAACGATACAAAAAAACAACTTGCAAAAGCAGATATTCCCGAACTCGAAAAAGATCACATTAGAGAAATAATTGATGCTAAAAAATTTGAAAACACAACTTTTAGTTATCCTTGTGCTGGACTAGGTGAAATTGATGGTGCGTTTTTTGTTATTCAGACTGAGCATTTAAACGAATTTCTAGCCAATTTAGATGATGACACAGAACACGATAGCAAATTAGATATAAACAATGCCATGTATCTATTAGGCGAGGTCTTACAGGTAGTAGGTGCTAGAGCTAAGAAATGGACACAAAGTGAAATCATAGACAAGATTTTAGAGCGCCGCCAAAATGAAAATATTTCTGCAAAAGGCTTAAAACAACGAACAATCGAAGAATATTTTGCCAATGCCAACAAAAGACTAAAACCATAATCCACCAACGCCCATTTCAGGGCGTTTTTCATATCTGCTAAAATCCTTAAAAATCAATCCTATTTTTTCGTAACGAAAATATCTTTTTCGTTGCGATGATTCAATATTTTCACTTTTCTACAATCCACTCCGACACAACGAAGCCCCAAACGGCTTTAACCATTCCAACCAGTACGGAGTAAACACAATGAATCAATCAGATCGTATTATCCGCCGCCTTGACACAATGAAAATGCTAGGCGTAAGCAAATCCACCTTTGCCGATTGGCAAAACCCTAAATCGAAGCGTTATCGTCCTGACTTTCCAAAGAAAATTCAATTAGGAGTTAATTCAGTCGGTTACCTGGAAAGTGAAATCAACTCTTACATTGCCAAACTGGCAGAAACAAGAGCGTAGGAGGATGTTAATGATTATTTCCACCACCAGTAAAAATCGGTCGTTCTTCGCGTTGGCGTTATGCAGATGTGATGATGTGGCTTAGTAGTTTTAAACCAGCAGAATAAAGGCGGAGTTATGGCAATCAATACGACTAGCACCTATGAGCAACAGAAATACATTTTGCAGCGCTTATATGTGCGCCCACACAGCACAAACGAATTGCGAGAGCTAGGGATTTACTTTCCACCAGCACGAATTAAGGAACTCAGAGATAAAGGTTTTCATATTGATACCTTTTACCGCAAAGAAACCGATTCAAGCGGATTAGCGCACCGTGTGGGCGTGTATGTACTGCACCAAAATGAAGTAAGCCAAAACCATCAATATAACGACTAAGGAGAAATTAAAAATGACCGATTGCAAAGACTGCACAACAGAACAAGGGCGTAAAGATTTAATTAATACCCCGATTTCAATTACTTATTCAAAGGCGCAATTTCCACATTTAACGGTAACTTCTGAAGATTGGGGGGTAAATACCGTTTTATGGCTTGAAGTGGGTGATTTTCTACCCTTAGGCATTGATGCTGACACGATGCAAGAGGCGTTGATCATGATTGCTTTTCTTCAACAAAGCACAAAAGCCCCGTTACTGATTGATGAGGAAATGCAACAAGAACTTACCGCACTTTCTGAAAATGGCATTGCATTTAACCCGATGAAAAAAGGAAATGGCGCACTCATTCCACTTGCTGAAATCCTTTCCACTGATACCAAACAAGAAACCATGCGACAGCTTGAACAACAATTTTGCCAAGATGAAAAACTGACATTTACCGAAATGGGCGGAATGTTGAATTAAACGAGCAAGGAGCGACTGAAAAAATGACTAACACAAATCAACAGACTCACACCGAAAAACGCGAGTATGCAACGCTATGGAGTATTTACCGAGCTATTGAGGAAACTTACGAAATAGCAGATGCAACATTAGATGGCAAAATTACCAAAACAGCCACCACCGAAGATGGGGAGAAAGTACAAATCCCATTCACTCACAAAGACGGCTTAGAGTTTGTTTTAGATAGGTTAAGTGTAGTGCTATCAGATATTGACGACTTGAAACGGCAAATTGAAGTGTTGGCTATTCATCAAGAACACAAAGATGATGTGAATTATTTACCGCTGGTGGATTAACAAGAGTTTTGCGACCAGTACGCGCGCGCGAGGGTATGCCCAAGTTTGGGCGCTGGCCAAAGAGGAGAGATTTAAAAATGAGTTACGGAAAAGAGATACAAAGCCAATTTGCGAAAGCCTATGCCCGAATGGGTAACGCTAAGCACGCTTTATTGGTGGTTCTAGGTGATGAGCGAGCTAATCGAATGAAACCGCACACACTACGAGCAAAAGCCAGCGGGCTATTGAACCATTATCGAGTGCTGGAGCAAATCGAGCAGGAAAAAGCAGAGATGCAACAACGTGGGGAGACCTTACCGCATTACAGGGGGAGAACATGGCGGGCGGATTTAATCAGTGATGAAGTCTATGAGCCGATAAAGATACCGCCCCGCCCTGTTGTTATTCCTCGTGGAATGAAAGGGCTGCTTAAAGAGATGGAGCGGTTAAAAAGATCCACCATAAAAACCTCACGATTTTTTTAATTAGGAACAAAAAGATCCGCTAATAAAAGGGTAAGTATTTAATGAAATGCACCATAGCAAAAAACAATGAATTACTGCTTAAACAAGCAATTCAACATTATAGAAAATCCTCTCAAATCTTCACGTTTATGAGCCTATACAGCGATAACGAGCCATACCCGATAGATGACGTTATTCAAGTGTTAGAAAACCGTCTTAACGTGATTAAACGACAAATAGACAACTTCACGAAGATGACGGCAGGGCTACGGAAGAACGAGCAATTAGAAATGAGTTTTTACGCGACAAAGAAAGATTTAGAGACGATGAGAAAAAGAAAACAGGAGATAGACAATGAAATGTAATGCAATTGAAAAGCCATTAATGCAAGAAATATCAATAGAGCAAATTTTTAACTTAGATTTACCCCTTACGAATGAAAAAGACGGTGCAGTGTTTGCGCATAAGTTTAAAGGGGATTTAGTGGCAATGACAACCTCTCTTATGGTCGCTAAGTATTTTGACAAAAGACACGATAACGTTATTCAAGCAATCAAAAATTTAGACTGTTCAGAGGAATTTAACGCCCTTAATTTTCAGGCGGTTAAATATGTTGATGAAAAGGGAGAAAAGCGACCGATGTACCGAATGACCCGAGACGGCTTTATGTTTTTGGTGATGGGATTTACTGGCAAAAAGGCGGCTAAGTTCAAAGAGCGGTTTATCTCGTTATTCAACAAGATGCACAGTTGGATTAATCAACGCGTGAAATTATCCAGTAACCAGCACTTACTTAATGATGCTATTCAATTTGTAGAACTGCAACGAGGCGAAAAAGATGAGCATAGCCACGCACGAGAAAACACGCTGATTTATATGATTGCTTTAGGTTCAAGCAAGAAGAAATGGCTAAGAGTAAATGGTTATGCACCTGATGATGATATTCGCGGCCACCTCTCAGAATCACAGCTTGAACTATTGGATTTATTGACGAGTGAAAACGCGGTGATGTTCAAATTAGGCTTGAGTTATCGAGAGCGTGAAAGCCGATTAAAAGATACCGCACTTTTCTTTTGGGCCAAACAACAGCGCAAAGCGGCATAAGGAAAAACACAATGAACGACTTTACCGAGATGATTCAATTTCTAATCTTTATCGCCTTATTGCTGGTGGCTTTTAGCCTTGCATCAACCCTATAAAACAAAAATGCCTATGCTTTCACAAGAATGGGCATAGGCAAGATTAAATATCAATTGAACGAGTTTATTATATGAAGAGTTACGCAGAAAGAAAAGGCAGAAGTTCGAAAAAGAAAAATGAATTTAAGCGATTCACAAATGGCAGCACTTACTCGATGTTACGCCATGATATGATCAACAGTAAAGAAGTCGGACAGTTAAGTCTTGCGGCACGATGGGTATTAATGAGGATGATAGGGCTTTACAACAAAATCAATAATGGTGACTTATCCGCTCCACTGAATAAAGCTAAAGAAACCTTTGGATTATCTAAGCCAGGATTGAAAAAAGCACTTGATGAATTAAGTGAAGCCGATTTTTTGGAGGTCACTCGACAAGGTGGCAAGAATCAATGTTCGCTTTATGCCTTAACGTGCTTTCCGCTAAATGATGTGAACAAGGCAGGTATTTCAATTAAAGCAACTGAAAGAGCGAGCGATAAGTGGAAAAGGTATTGAATTTGTGTGAGCCAAAATTTTTTTGTCGAAGACCAAACTGTATTTATCGTTCATTTTTTCAATAATTTTACAGATAAAAAACACAATAAAAAAACATAGCCTATGGCATATAATATATATAGGTGTTAACTCAGTTAACCTATGAGACGAAGAAAAATGCTCTGACAGGTAAACTCAGTTAACCTATAGACCAAAACATTGATTACAAAATAAACAAACTGGTTAACTCAGTTAACATCATTGGTTAACTCAGTTAACATCAAAAAATCTAAATTATCTTGTCTAAGATTAGGTAGTAGCATAAAACTTGGAACATTTAAACTGAGTCTATTAATTCAACAGGCTAAAAGTTTAGCTATTCAATTACACGCAGAGCAAACAGACAAAGCTTGAAAGCCTTACAATGCCGATGGCAAGACGGCAGGTCGCTACTCGTTACACTAAGTCAAAATAACTTCATTTCTCGGTGCATATCTCAAGGCAAAACAGCTTATACAGTTCATAACCACCAGCTAAATATAGATTTACCTATAGCGATAGTTGATGGGGCTAATAATGCCGACTCTGCACCAATGCGCATAAATGGCGATGAAACGCTCACAGAGAGAGAAAAACTAGATACCCTAATAATCCCTACTAACTACCTATAAAAACCTCTCTATGGCTCATTTTGGTGGGTTTAATGGTGTATATCAAGAGTGGGGTATAACCAGCGATGAAGAGTTGGAAGGTTTACCACTTTGCGGAATTAGTTCCTGAAAAGTAAGCGCAATGCTTATTATCAAATGATGAAACTCTAAAAGAAAAAGAAGCCATAAACTCACATAGTGCTTGGTTCACAACTGGCACCTGCTTAACGTCCGTAACGTGCTATGCCCTATCGTTTATGGCTTGCGGATATTCTAATTATTCTTCCTGTTCTGTCAAACCTCTTTACAACCTCATCACAAAATGGCATCATTTCCCCGCAATCAGAAAAAGTGATTGCCAGCCGTGAGAAGCTGAATTTATACAAGGCGAACGATAGCACGCCACAAAACCGTGCTTTTTTTGTTCGTGACATTCGCACACCTAAAGAATTTGCGGATTTTGTTTTTATTGATCAAATCTACAAATCTCTCTCAATGGTAGAGCGTAATGAGCCGTCTATGACGGGCTGTCTTCCTTGTATGGCAGTTTCTCACCTCGTTACGTTCTACCGCCCGACCGTGAGAAGTCTAGCGGTAGTTCCTGAAAATTTATACAAGGACACCGCAGAAATGATCTACAAATTTCTTTGCGTCAATCGCACACAATCGCATTTTAACTTATGCGTCATATCTCTTAATTCCACCACCGAAGAACAGGCACGCTTGAGCCTATCTGCTGATTATCGTTTTATTGCGGTGGTGGCGAGAATCAATTCTCAAAACAACCGCACTTTAGCGGCACTTCCTACCCTTTCTGTATCTGCAGCACAAGGGGGCGCAAATGTTTGATCAAGCCGTTCTAAAAGCACTGCAGGATAAAGCCAGTTTTAACGAGTTCAACCCTTTTTCTCGGATAGCTAAAGCGACTAAAAATGATTTAGAGAGCTTACGCAATGAATCTGAAATGTTATGTGAATCTATCGAATATGGATTGATGCACTTAGGCGACTTAATGCAAACGCTGGGCAATCTTGCCGACACAGAGCAGGATTTTACACGCGAGGCAATGAGTAACGATAACGTGAAACATATCGGTGGCTTGATCAAAGCTAATGCCTATCTACTCAATGCGTTGAGAGAAACTGCAGAATTAGCAGACTATTACATTCCCGAAAATAAGGGGGTGGAGTGATGATCAAACAAGTTAACCTACTCTATCAATTAATCTTTGTTTATGACGATGGCGACCAATTCATAGCGGGCGAATATGGCACTCTTAGAGAGGCGTTACAGGCAAAAATCAGATGTAAGCACAAAATAGGACAAACCGATATTTGCGGTCGAGTGTTAGAAGTTATCTCGGTTTTGAAAGGGGAAGAAAATGAAACCAACTAATCCAATGGCACAGCTTGAGCAGTGGAAAGCTAACCATAAAGCCACCAGCAACAACAAAACCAATTTTGGTTCGGCTAAAAGTGCGGTTAAAAACTGCGAAAGTGCGAAGCAATTTACGAAAAGCTTAATTTCTCCACAAACCCTTGTAAATACTGGCGTTGTGAATGAAAACTGCGAAAGCAAACTGCGAAACTCTGAAGCAATTTGCGAAAGTAGCAAAACAGCTAAAAGTGCGGTTAAAAATTTAGGTAGCCTCAAAATTGAGGAGACTTCAAAAACGCAACAGGAAACGCAAAGCGAGGCTAAAAGCAAATATCAAGGGAAACTATGGGCTAACCCCTTAGCCTTTCAATTTACCCAGCTTACACGCCAATTTAAGCTAATTTTAGACAGTAACCAACGTTGTTTAGAAGTTTACCCCGATGATTTTCATCATAAGCTAAAAATGCGTGATGAAATGATGGACTTAATCGACCGACTAAAAGTAGGTGGAAAGCTCTTTAATGCACTGGCGAAGTCTCAAGGGGGCACATTTTGCCGAGACAATCAAGCCACCCTAAAAGATTTCAATCAAGCTAACGGTTATTTAATCCATAAGTTCGGCGAGGTAGTGGCTCAAATTGAGCGACTAAATATTGAACGCATCGAGGGCGAGAAATTACAGGGGGTAGGCAATGAGTAAAACCGCTTTTGTTTTGACTACTGGCGTTCAGGTTATTGAAGATTTGTTTATGCCGATTGTTATCGCAATGGGAGAAAGCGAAGAGGCTATTTTAAATCTTCATCACACTTATACCCTGCAGGGAAAACTCACAAATATTAAGAAAATTCATTTAAATCACTACACGCTAGAAATTAGTTTAGGCAATGCACGCGCGCCCATTATTCACGCAGAGGGGAGAAGAAGTCGTGTGGAGGCTGAGGAAGCGATAGCACCTTTCAAAACACTCTACCCTACTGCTCAAATTCGAGTGATTCAGTTCAAGGACGCATTTTTATTTAAGCAATGTGCAGGAATTGGATTAGGGATTAATGCAGAGCAAGGGGAATCATTCCCTTGTGTGGTGGTGGATAGCTTTGGTTAATCTATAAGTAAAACTTTATAAAACATAGTAAAGGTAAGAATAGGGCTTAGTGCAGTGCATTGAGCCTTTTTTATTGAGTTTTGTCATCAGTACGCGCACGCGAGGGGTAAAATCGCTATGGGCTTACCTGTCAAAACCGTACATTCAACTCAATTTTTACAACCGCAAAATTAACATTTTTGTCTAAAAATATTTTCTTTTTGCGATCTAGATCGAGAAATTAGTAGTCTTTTCTCGACAGAAAGTTATCGATTGTTAAAGTTCTCCATGTTATCCACCAACAGGAGGCTTACTATGAAAAGAGTAAACAAAACAGATAATGCTTTATCACTCAAAGAACAATTTAAGTTATGGCTTGAAGAAGAGCGGAAAAGCGATGAGATGATTGTAATTGCAACTATCCCACACATACTAAAAAGATTTGATTGTAGATTAGGAATTATTAAGGGCAATCGCCTTGAAAAGCGTTATTTAAGAGAGTGGAGAAAGTTATTTCGTATAGACAGAGAAATAGAAAGGAATGGTTTAATATAGCCTTACACCTCCTTGTAGAGGCTACCTATCTTATAAAGATTTTAGGTATAAAGATGATGGTGGCTAGATATTCGATAATTTGTTGATAGCCACGCTCCCTATGCCCCGTGGAATGACGTATAGGCTAGGGAGTACCTTTTAGAATTAATGGGAAATGAGTAAAGATAACTGTCATCAATCGACATAGAACGTATTAAATCTGTCCTTTTCAAACTAGCTGATGAATGGTATATTTCATCACGTATGAGACTTTCATGGTTTGATGACTTTGAATTTTAGTTATACGTTTAGTTATACGTGGTGAAAACCAAATTGCACAGATCTAGCAATAACAAGGCTTACAAGCAACAATTCAGATAACCCCAGCCCACCAAATAACAATCCAAAGCAAACTTATCAAATCCTAAAAGCCCTTGAAAATATTGACTTCAAGGGCTTTTTTATATCCTAAGCGCAAGAGCAATTAGAGATGAATATTTATCTTTACTTGCGCAGAATATCGATCCGGCAATCTATCGCCAACAGCAAGAACAAGAGAAACAAAATGAGCTGAATAATACCTATGAAGCAGTAGCGTGGGCGTGGCTTGAGTATCGCAAAACCAAAAAGAACTTTTCAGATAATTATCAAAAAGACGTTATAAGCCTGATTAATCGTTGCTTATTACCGCATTTTGGCCATTTGCCTATTTCCCAAATTACCGCGCCAATGGCATTAAAGGCATTTAAGCAGTATCAAGACGAAGGTCATTTAGAAAAGCTTAAACGGACGATTCAGAAACATAACGAGATCATGACTTATGCTCTACACCGAGACTTAATCTCTTTTAATCCAACGGCAAATATCGCAAAGGAATTTGACAGCCCTACGGTTGAACATTTCAAAACGCTTAAGCCGGAGGATTTAAGCGAATTTATGTTCACGCTACAAAACGCTCAGATTCACTTACAGACGCGTTATTTGATTTTATGGCAACTGCTCACCATGACTAGACCGAACGAAGCAGCTACGGCGAAATGGGCGGATATTGACGAGAAAAACAGAATATGGACGATTCCGGCAGAGCAAATGAAGCGCGGCATTGAACATAGAATCACGTTATCACGGCAAGCCTTAGCCCTGTTAGGACAAATTAAAAAATTGAGTGGCGGAAAAACTTACCTATTCCCCAGTGTAAAGAACCCGCAATCTCACGTTAATACGCAAACGGCAAATGCCTCGATTAAGCGAATGGGTTATGCCGGTAAATTGGTAGCGCACGGTTTACGCAGTATCGCTAGCACCTATTTAAACGATCAGGGCTTTAATAGTGATTTGATTGAAGTGGCACTATCGCACCTCAATTCAGACCGAGTAAAAACTGCCCATGACAGAGGGGAGAAATTAGAACAGTGATTTAAGCTATTACAGGCATGGGCGGATTTTGTAGAACAATCCTCACAAGGCACTTTGCCGCAATTTCATTTAAAGATTGTGGCTTAGAAACTGATGAAACCTGAGGTAAAGTGCGGTCGATTTTGACGGCGTTTTACTGCTTAAAAATACCTTAGATTAAATATTAAGATTGAACAGATGGAAAAACTTTATAAACTAAAAAAATGGCTCACTATTGATGAAGCCACTCATCGGTTAAGTATTGAAACTGGTGAAGAAGTTACTAATGCTGATGTATTACAATTAGCCGCAGATGAACAGCTTAGAATATCCGTAAATTTTCCTCACAATTGGACTGGAAAAACTTGCGATCTAACAAATGCAGGACCGACAAAAATCAATTCTGCAATAGATGTTGGTGCGACTTTGCTTGATGAAAATGAATTCAAAACAATGATTGAAACAGGGGAGATGCCGCAATGAAAAGATTGCTCTTAATTCTAACCGCACTTTCTTTTGTTTTCTCAACAGCAACTTTTGCCAAAAGTAAAAAAGCAGATGCAACGATTGGTACTGGATTAGGCACAAGTATAATCCTTTCGATTTGTGGAATTGGTGATGTAATTCTTGGTTTATTCTTATTATTCACTCGTCCAAAAGCATAATTTAAATTGGCATAATACCTGTTTTTTAACAGACATTTTTGTAGAAACTGATTATGAGAAATAGAAAAAATATTTTTAGATGTCCTAGAATACTCAATATATATAATAATGAATATAGGAATGAATCTCTTGCCTTTATAAATTCTTTAGACTTAATTTTAAAAAATAATATTACCGAAACAACTATTAGCTTTTTTTCTTGTGTTGATATAAAGGCTGCCGCAATGGTACTACTTTATTCTAAGCTGGAAACCATACTTAAAAGCAACAGTAATATTAGAATTCATTTTTTATTTTCGCCATTTTATAAAAATGTCCAGCTTTTGTTAAAAAGATCCGGATTTGCTTATTTACTAAAACATGGAAATTCTAAAAATAATTTTGAGCTTGAACAAGACGGGATGCCAATCATTAGTAGTATTGGTGGGATGTTTAGAGATGAAATAATTGATTTCATACAATATCAAATTTATAAGAATAAATTAACTCCTGAACAAGAACATGTTTTAAGTGATGCCATTTATGAGGCGATAAATAATGTTACTTTACATGCATATCCAGAAAATGATTCTTTACATCGCCCTTGGTGGCTAATGTGTGATTTATTTGAAAATGAATTATATTTAGTTCTTTATGATCAAGGATCTGGAATACCAAAAACTTTTTGTAAAGGAAATAAGCTTTTCGATAGCATAGACTGGGAAAGTGATGAGGCTAAACAAGTGTTAAGAGAAGTAATTCATAAATTTGGATTATCTCAAGACATCTCTATACCTTCTGTTGAAGCAATATCCACATCAGAATCGACTGCCATTCATCTTGCGATGACAGATGACATAACTAGAATGACAGATAAAGACGAAGAAAAACACGGGCAAGGTAGTAAAAGCATTAAAAAGCTTGTATCATCTCATGAAAACGGTACTTTATGGGTATTTAGTTGTGGTGGTGCAATGAAATATCTCAATGACGATACCTTGCCAGAATTAGTTGAGAAACGTTCAACGTCAATAGATGATATAGAAAATTTTATAACAACTAAAGTAACTACAATTGAGTTAAAAGCTAATCAACTAGAAAAAATTTTCAAAGAAAATTGTCAGTTTATTTCTAATGAATCATTGACAAAATTACGTTCTTCACCAATAGATATATTTGAAGATAGTCATTCTGATTATAAAGAATTAAATCGACAACTAAATGAATTAAGAAATGAAATATATCAAGATGTTGAAAATAACTATAATTCTTGGTTAAAAAATCAATAACTTTATTAATCCATTTAAAATAGCGGTCAATCGACCGCTTTATTTTTTCTCTTTTTTCACTTCCACTTCATCTTCTTCCACTTTCAGTTCGCATTCAATTTGGCTCGTGAGTCCACCGTCTGAAAGGTTGTGGGTCACTTTGGTGATTAGCCAGTTGGTTGCGTCAATTTCGGCTTTAAAGCCTGACAGTTCAATCGGCGTTTCGGGGATTAAATCAGGTTCGCCAAAGGCAAGATTTAGGCTAAATGTTGCCACGCCTCGTTTGAGTTTATCAAAGGCGGATTTTGCGGTAGTGATAGCTCTCGCTTCTGAAGGATAAGTAACACGAAGGTTTTTAATTTTATCATTGTCACTTTCCACAGGGGCTTTTTGTTCAATGGTGTTATATTTTATTTTCGTTAATCGTCTGCCCTTTACTGTACCATCTGCTAGCGTTCTACCTTTCGTCATACGCTGTTTTTTCACAATCCTAGTATTTTTATCTACGATAATTTCGCCACGTTTGCCCGTGTCTGTATCGTGCCAATACGCTCGCACGGCTTTGTAGTTTTCACTTTCTGCTATGGAAAAATTGTAGTTGTCGCCACTTTTGCGAGTGATCCCACGCAGTGGGATCGGCTTGCCTGTGGCGGTTTTGCCTTGTCCTAGCGGCATAAATAATAGTGTGCCATTTTTAACGGTGCACATCGCCCCGTGTTCTTCTGCCAGTCGGCTTAATAGATTAATGTCGCTTTCGTTGGTTTGGTCAATGTGTGCGATAAACGTATTTGCTAGTTTTTTCTCACACTGGCTTTTGAGTTGGTTTTCTTTGGCGATAGTATCAATAATTTCGCCCAACGTTTTTTTATCAAATGACCGCTCTTTTTGTTCGGAAAATGAGCCTTTTAAATCTGCAGCTCTTGCCCGAATGGTGAGCTTATCAGCAGAAGAGCCCCCGCCTGAAAACTGTACTTCATCGACAGAATATTGCCCTTTGTCAATTAGCGGCTTGCCTTTCCAACCAAGTGCAAGGCTGATTGTAGCATTGCGTGGCGGTAAGGCGAGTTTGCCGTCATGGTCGGATAATTCTAAGTCGAGTGTATCTGCCTCTAAGCCACGATTATCCGTTAAAGACAAACTAATTAAACGGCTAGAAATCACTTGTGTGATGTCTTGCTGTTTTTTGTCTTTTGTGGTGATCTGCACTTTAAAAGCCGGCGTGCGGTGATTGTCGTTAAGATTTAAATCAAAAATTAAAGGCTACTCATTAAACTCTCTGCAATGGCGATTAACATTGGGTCATCGGTGCGTTTTAAGCTCATGCTGAAATCAATCGCACGAGGTGCACCATCGCCAAAAAACTCTGTTCGGGTTTCTTGCACGCTTTCGATCACAAAAAAACCGATAATTTCAAAGGTTGCACCGTCAATTAGCGGAAATGCACCGCCACTGTCTGCCATTAATTCCAGGGCTTTAATTGAAAATCTACCGCCTGTGATTTCTGGAATTAATCTGCCACTAATCGTCACAGTTTCGCTTTCTTTGCCCGTGAATTGTGTTTTTGGCATTGCCCCGACAATGGTATTGGTTGGATGTCGCCAATTTGATGTGCGGTCTAAACTTTGAAAAGGTATGGTTTGCCGAGTGAACACAAACGTGCCCAATGTGGCAAGTGCGAAGCTTTGGAACATTATTTTTCTTCCTTAATTTTGACTGTCATTAATGCCAATAAAACATCAATAAAAATAATCCAACCCCACCCGTTAATGTTGTGGTACATCAAAAATGTGGCATAACCCGTTACAGTAATGATTGACAAAAAATATAAAAAGAAGATTAGAATTGATTTCATGTTCTATCCTAAAGAAAAGTGCGGTCAAAAAATCTCGTGATTTATGACCGCACTTGATGAATTAGCGAAAGAGAAATGCAATGCCGAAAATCACAAGCAACCAAAAGGTGATGGAAAGAATAAAGATTCCACGCCATACAATATGCCGTGGCATATTTAATAAATAATCAATCAGTTTCTGTTTCATTTCGTTCTCTTGCTTTTTCTCGCCATTGCATTAATTCGGAAAATGTCATTTGCTCAAAGGCTTGTGGTTGCCAGTGGAAGATGATGGCAATGTCTGCCATGGCATCTTCCACTGTTGCGGCAATCATTACTCGGTCGCTTCGGTTTCCACTTCCGAGTTCTTCCCTAAAAAACCGACAGCCGCCGCAGCAAGCTCGGTAAAATCAGCAACTTCCATTGTGACAAAATCAGATTTATGCAAAACAGGGGTAGTCACACGTGCAAGTAAAACTTGTAATGCGTCCACATCCATTTGCAACACATCAAACATTTTTAAACCTTTTAATGCGGGCACAGTCGGTTTATTGACGGTGATTTCCGTGATTTGGTTTTCGCCACGAGTAATAGGGTTGGTTAAGCTAATGATTTTGGTGTTTTCTGTTTTCATTTTATGTTTCCTTTAAAATCCCTCTTTTTTGTAAAGCGGGGGAAATTTAATAAAAGCCCTTTTCGGGGCAAGGTGTGTGTGAATTAAATGCCGATTGCTGCGCGATGTTCTGCGAGACGATCAACGCCACCGACAATGAAAACGGAATTGATTAGGTCAATTTCCACGAGGTCTTTGCCGTTTTCGATGATTTTGTAGTAGGTTAATGGCACGGTGTAGCTTTGTTCGGTGTCATCGCCCGATTTACTGGTGCCGTTGTCAATCTCACCGAAACGACCGCGCATGACCAGTTCGATTGAAACCACTTCTTCGGTGTCGTCTTGTTGATAGGCTCCTGCAAAACGTAATGCCGTGCCGTCAATTTTTCCGCCAAATTCTTTGATAAGTTCGGTCATATAACCGCCCATCTTGAATTGCGCTTCCAAGCCTTCTACGCCTAAATTCACTTTCACAGAACCAAACATACCGCCTGCACGGTATTCTTCCAGTTTCATAGCTAATTTAGGTTGGGTAATTTCAGTAACTTGACCACGGTAAGAATTACCGTCAGCCAAAAAATTCATTAATTTGAGTTTACGAGGTAATGCCATTTTTTACGCTCCTACTTTTGCAATGTTTGCGGCAAATTCCACAAGGTACTCATCGCTGATGTATTGGTTAAAGCCAAGTTGTTCTAACGGTGGAACAGGGCAGTAGTCATAAGACACAAGTAATTTTGCATCTTTTAAGGTTGCGGCTGTGTTGAGGTTGGCATTGATAAATGCTTTACCGCCGATTAAATAACCTTGCGCCACATATTCACGCCATTTTGCATTGATCGCTTCTACGATTTCTTTCACAAGATTCACGGAAATGTCTTTATCCATCGCCCAGTCAAAGGATTGTGCAATGGTGTCTTTCAACACTTGTGCTGTGCGAGTGTAGTTTTCGTAGATAAATAATTTATCTGCCGAACGAGTGCGTAATCCCCAGAACTTAAAGCCATTGTGATTGACACAACAAGTAATGCCTTGTTCGTTGAGATAATTCACGTCTGTTGCACTGTCGTTAATATCAAATGAAAGTGGCTTGGTGACACCAGTCACGCCAGTTAAACCTTTGTTTGAGATTGAGGTATGCCAGCCGTATTCTTTATCTTGATATGCACGCATTGCGGTAACGCGAACAACGGCATAGTCCACTTCGGTTTGCTTGGTATTTGGGTTAAACGACAAGAAATCACCGAAAATCAGCATTAATTCACGTTGCGAGAAATTGCGACCGTATGTCACTGCTTCTTCTTTGGTTTTTGCTGTGCCGCAAGAGGCATACACAAAGCCATTGAGTTTTTTCGCTACGCTTAACAATTCAGTGGTCACATCTTGGCTATCATATTTTGGGATACAGAAAATACGTGGTTTAACGCCACAAACTGCAGCAGATACCAAGAACGCTTTTAAGCCAGTGTAATTGCCTTCGTTATCGACTGAACCGATCACATTGGCTTTCATGGTGCTTTCATCTTCGTTTTCTTCCACACGAATGACGACAACTTTACAATTCACAATATCCGCAATGCCATCTAATGCACGAGATAACGTACCTGTTTTCCCTGCTTTGGCTTGCATTTCAGCAGTAATGCCAGTTAAAAGCGTAGGTTTGTTGAGTGGGAAAACCGATTCATCTGCATCTGGTGCGGTTGCCACTAAACCGATAACTGCAGTGGATGATGTAGTGAGTGTTCGCAAGGCTTCGGAAATTTCCGTTACCTTGACCCCGTGGAGATATTCATCAGTCATAATGTTAGCCCTGTTGTTGAGATAGGGCTATTTTGTAAGGATTTAAAAGCCAGTGGTAGCGACTAGCGTTGTGGTATTTAAACTAACAAAGGGCAGTTAGGTAGAGTTGGACGGATAAAAACGGCAGAATTATCCGCCGTTTTAATTTTAAAAACAGTTACTGTATTTTGGATAGTTTATTAAATCGTGCATCGTGCTGTTTGCCTAAAACCTCACTTTCATAAGCTGTTTTGCAGTGATTGCGGTCAAAGAAAATGCCGTTGATTAAACGATATAACACTCGCCAGCGTTTTTTCGGTTTATCCGCTAATATCGCACCTCGATAAGTGCGGCTGGAAAGGGTTTCATCCGCTGCGCCACCTGTGAGGGCGTTAAACAGTTGGTCTAAGGCAATCACAACGTGATAACCATAACGTGTTAATTTGTTGGGAATTGCCATTTTTCAATCTCCTGTTCAAGTGCGGTTAATTCTTCGGGGGTTTTTAATGTCAGTAAGCGGTCTTCAAAGGCTTGACGTTGCCCTATAATAATGCCAATAGCTACAGCAAACTGAGCGGATTTTTCAATCACTTTGCTAATTAGCATATCCAGTGGCACACCACGTACACGCGCAATTTGTGAAAGCATCGGTGTCGGTGTGTTGTGGTCGGCTTGCCATGCGAGAGCCTCTTTTTCCTGACGGTAAAAACTTTCGATTTCTGTCTGTGGATAGCCTGCCAGTAAGCTATTTTTAAGTTGGTCAGCTTTGCCCGCTAATTTATTGAGTAAGCTTTCTTTTTGTTGTGCAAAAAGTGCGGTCTGTTTTTCTGGTGAAATTTCCCACGTAAGCGTGTCAAGATTTAATTCATGTGCTGTGCTGGGTTGTGGGTCAATTAATGCAGGGTTACCAGTTTTATCTGCAATGATTTGCTTGCCTTGGGCTTGTCCGTTAAGTAGCTCAATATATTTATCTTGGCTAATTTCCACCGCACCTTCTGGGACAAAACTACCATCTGTGTCATCAAAAAAGCCATTTTTGTAGTACATAGTCATTATTTCCATCTCCCAATAGTCATCCAGTCTGCAGACCCTAAATACCAGCTTGTTACTGTCGCTGTTGTATTCGTTTTGGCTTGCATGAATACCCAGTTATATTGTCCCTTACCGCTTGCTCTTGATTCGTATCGTTCCGTGATAAAACATCGATATTCTTTATCTACATATGCAATCGGCAGCACGAGATCTGTATGCACTGTAGTATCGCCTCGAGTAAAAACAATTAAACCTGTTTGAATCATCGTCCCGTCAGGATATTTTCTAATTTCAACATTACCAATTCTTTGATAGGTAATGGCTGCATTAATAATTTGAGAGGTCGCTTGATTAAAATCCGTAATCTGACTCACGGTATGGGTATGATTGCGGTCTGCTTTGTCTTGTAATCCTTGTGCTAATCGCCCTGCATCAAGCGTACCAGCATTGGTTACTTCGCCGTGTGACTTAATCCAAAATATCACATCATCAAAGCTATTAAGGGCTTTGATGCAAAGTTTTAGCACGAGAGATTTAGGGCGAGTTTCATCTCCACCTGTTGCCATTTTGCTGTCTAGTCTAGGCGTTAGCCATCCATTATCCGTCCAGTTTTCATCACTTACAGTAGATACCAGTCCTGCATCGAGTTTATCGTTGTTATTTATGTACCCAATTAGACTTGATGATGGATGCTCAAGCCAATGAGCAAAAACTTTATGTGTATGTCGCTTGAACTCATCCTCTTGCGTTTGCCCCACAGACAAGCCATTGCCCGCACTACGCAAAAATCTATCAGCTACTTTAGGCACACTAGCAATAGAGCCATATTTGTCGATTAAGTCACGATATAACTCAGGGTAACGCTGCTCGGTAACTTGTGTGGCAATCTCGTCAAAGGCAATCCACCCAGAAGGGATATTATCCACGGCAAAATAAGCCGTCATCCCCACATCACTACGGGTTAAGTCAGGGAGTTTGTTGCTACCCAACACCCGATACAAATCAGGAAAAGTTTGTTGATTAAATGTCGTGCCATTAGCACGTAAAAAACCGATAGGATTGGTCACTGCGCGCGGGAATGACACCACCGCACCTAAAGGCAAGCCTTTTTTAGCAGCCTCGCCTACCGCATATTCGGAGGCAAATTTATTTTTGTCTGTTCCATCGGTTTTGTGAGATATAGGGAGGATGCCTGCAACACTTTCGGTGGCTGATTTTGCTGTCCATTTTGTATTGGCAAGCTCTTCGGCTGCAATGGCTTTATCATAAGCGGTTTTGGCTGCTTTACTTGTAGCAACATTATCTTCGCTTTCGCTATTTACTGCAGAGGATTTTTTGCTGTTTGGGATTTTGTCTAGACTATCTATTTTGACCCAAGCCGACCAACTATCTGTCTGATAACTTGTCTGATGCCGCTCGTACATATCTGTGCTGTACACCACATAAGCCAATTGGCGACACCAAGAGCCATCACCGCCAGCAATCACTTGGATGTGACAACTCGTTGATACGGGTAGATTTTGCGAGCGGCTTGCTTGCGTAATCGCATAAACACCATCGGTTTTTAAGGTGTTTAAATTGCCAACAAAAGGCTCAATTTTAAAGTTCCCGATGCCATAGCCTGCTAAGGTTGTGGCGGGGGATTGTTTGCTATTTGCGGTGCGTTGGGCATTATCTGCGGCAGTTTTGGCTTCCACCGCTTTATCATAAGCGGTTTTGGCTGCTTTACTTGTAGCAACATTATCTTCGCTTTCGCTATTTACTGCAGAGGATTTTTTGCTGTTTTGGATGTAATTTTGCGAGACATTTAACTGCAATTGTACTGTTTGTTGAGCTAGTTTTTTCCCCGCTTTTGCGGTGAGCGCAAGAGATTCACTTTCAAGCCCAGTATCGTTGGTGAGTTGGACTATGCCTTGTTGTAAGGTGCTTGCTTTATTAATTTCGTGGCTGTGTCCGCTTTCATCAAATCCATTTTGCGTTGTAGCAGTAATGGTTTTTGGTGTCATTTGTTGTCGTGTGACAAAAATCACACTGTTATCAATGGATAAGGTCACTGTACTAGAGGATTCTACTTTTAAAATCATCCGCAATACTTGGACTTTACCACTTCCGCTACTTTCTGTCGGTTTAAAACTTTCAGGACAGTTTGCGTAGGCAATGAGTTTGTTTTGTGCGTCAAATACGCCCATTTCTCGGATATAAAAACCGCCGACATTTTCAGGGATGGTTAATTCAACGATGACTTGTTTATTATTGCGAGGGTCCAGAGAAACTGCACTTACAGGCGCGATGTGCGTTTGATGCACAAGTGCTGTGGCACTTGCTGTTGGTGTAACAGCTTGTCCATTGCCATCGCCCACAGCAAATTGAGTAAGTTGTAATGGCTGCCCTTGGCTTAATGCCTGAGCAAAGCCCGTGTTCCGTAGTCGGTTAAGATTGCAAAATATTGTGATGCCATAAATATTCCTATTGTGGATATACCGTGATGATTTCGCCCCATTGCTGACCAACAAAGGCACTAAGTGACCCTGTTGGGGAGATGGCGATAGCGAGCTGATTGAGATGTCTTGAGACGGGTTTTACATCGTTAATAAGTCGCACTAGTTCGTTATAGGTTTGTTCATTCAAGCCACTTTCAGACACTTCTACGGTTAGGCGAAATGTTCCTGGTGTGCCTTGCGGATTAGTTTGAAACCATTCTTTCAGTTCAATAAGATAGCCTATTGGCTCAACCACACGTTTTACTGCGCCAATCGTGCCTTTGTGTTTGTGTACAAAATAAGATTGTTTAATTGCAATGCGTTTAACTTCTTCCGTCCAGTTTTCATCCCATTTATCCACCGAAAACGCCCAAGCTAAATAAGGGAGTAATTCAGCGGGACAACGTTCAGGATTGATTAAATCTGCAATAACAATGGGGTTTTCTACCGCACTTTTTAGAATTTCAGCAGCACGTTTTTCTAATGGGGTTGAACCTATTGGCAGTAAATGATTAGTAATCATCACTTGTCACGATCTCCAAATTAATTGCCGTGCAGTAGGCTGATTTTGAGCTTGGTAGCACAATGTCGGCGGTAGGTGAGATAAGTTCTACTCGTTGTACACCTTCCAAGTGTAATGCGGCATAAATACCCGATAGGCTAATGTCTCGCCCTAAACGGTGTTTTTCTTCGGTGTAAGCCGTCAATTTTTTTAATGCAGCCGCTTTGATTGGCTCGTATTCAGGGCCACGATAAAGATGTAATTTGGCGCGGATTTCGTAAGATTGGATCACTGCACTTTGGACAATAACTCGGTCGCCAATAGGACGGATGTCATCATCGTTAAGTTTTGCTCGAACCACATTTAAAAGACTTTCTTCTGCCTCGCCTTGTCCATTGCGACTTAAAATTGTCACGGTAACATTAGCGGGCTGAGGGGAAACCACCGACACATCTGCAACATCAGGGTGCGCAGAAAGTGCGTGGAAGATATAAGCAGAACGAGGCCCAGCCACAGAAAGCCCCTCAAAGGCTAATTGCGTACGCAATCTTAATGAGGTGTCATCTTCTAAAATTTCGGGAATTTTAGGCGTAACATTATTATTCGCCTCTTGAATGACTTGTCTTTTTACATTGTAATTGGCTGCAATCACATCTAAATCTGAACCGCTTGCATAGGCTAACATTGTGGCTTTTGCCGCGTTATTGATGCGGTTTCTTTCCATTAACTGTAAGTAAACCACCTCTTGTAATAATTTTGTGATAGGTTCACTTTCTAAACTTAATCTAGCTTGCCAAAATGGTCTTTCATCTTGTGGGAAAAGCGCGATAAATTCCGTTTTTCTGTCTGCGAGCAAACTTTCAAAATCTAAATCTTCTAGCACTTTCGGTGCATCTAGTTTTGATAAATCGACTAATTCGCTCATTGTTTATGTCCTAAAAATAGTTTTTCGTTGTGCATTTCTTGGTTGTCTTTACGACTGCGTGCGACATAACTTGCCACAATGCCACCTTCAACCAACTCTGGTTTAAATTGTGTGATCTGTACGCGTGGTTCCCAACGATTAATCGCTGTAACAGCGCAAGCCGCCAGTTGTAATAACAATGTGTGGCTAATTGGGCGGTCAATTAGCAGAGGAATTAAACTGCCATATTCACGCCGCTGAATACGTGAACCAACAGGGGTTAGCAAAATATCGGCAATGGATTGTTTAATGTGGTCGCTTTCGTTTTTTAATGTTTCGCCAGTGTATCGATTCATGCTATACCTTTGCGTTAGAGGTTCGTTGGCCATCGCCTTGTTCAACGTGAACGTGGTTTTGTAAACTAATCGCTCCGCCTTTTATATCGCCACTTGCGGTTACACTGCCTTGCGTACTGATATTACCTTTTGTGGTGCTTGTGCCTGTGGTTGATAAAGATCCGTCAATATTCACATTGCCTTTGATATTGATAGTGGGGCAGTCAATATCAATTTGATTAGCAGCAGTAATGCTGGCGGTTTTGATACCTGTCACAATCAATGCGCCATTTGATTGGTTGTAGGTAATTTTGGCACTGTCAGCAAATTCAATGACGTGTTCATCGGGCGATTGGCTTGGGCTGTTTTGTGTGTAAAGCCCGACTAATATGCAGGCAGTGGTAAATTCGCCACTAACGGATAACATCACACATTGTTCACCCACCGTCGGTGGTGACCATGTTTTGGTTGTACCAGCTCGAAATGTAATAAATGGTAAAAACTCTGTGAGAATATCACCGCTCTTTACACGAGCACGTGCGGTGGCGTGATTCACTTCAGCGATCACCCCAAAGCGGATAATGTTGTCTAGTTTTCGTTATAATTCAGCAGACATAGGCATTCACAGTTAAAGGAAATGCCTTATTGTTGGCAATATTGTGCAGTGTGGCGAGTGTGGGAATGTGTGAAATAATAGGTAACAAAAAAGGGCTTTCGCCCTTTTATTTTTTATTACCTAATTGAATAAAATCATCAATACGTTTACGAATATCTTTCATTCGTTGTTGAATGAATTTTTCTTCTTTTGTCCCGAATAAAGTATCATGATCAACCATAAAACGAACCGATACTGTGGTTTGCTCTGGATTATCTTCATAATTAAATGTTAGCACCACAAGAGGATCGTTTTCTTCATAACTTAAGCGAGCGTGATATAAACCAATATAATAAGGCGATGCGCCATAAGCTAAACTACTGTCTTTTGCACGTCCGAATAGACGATCTTTATTTTCAACATAAACTTCAACAAATTCTTGTTGCTGCCATAATGCGATTAATTCAGCGAGATTAATCGAATGTTTATCAATATCTTGTTCTGTAAATCCCAATGCAAGACTGATTTGCGTAAAAAGATGATGGATTTCGACAAATTTAATATGTTTGCGTTCTAGCATTTAATTGTGTGGCTCTAAGTTGCTCTTTTAAAATGGTTTGAACATTTGCCTTAATTTCTTTGGCATTGTCACCCTTCACAGGTTCGCCTTTTATTGGCGATGTGCGGTCAATTATTTCACGAATAAAAGGTGCATTGTTGTTCATTGATACCCTCCTATTTTTCGCAGATCCTAGCACTTCTATTTACAATAAACAACAAAAAAGGGCTTTCGCCCTTTGATTATGCTCTATCCCACATTGAACTTCTTACTCTTGCTTGGCGTTGGTTTTCGATGCGTTGTATTTCTTTTGCCACTTGTTGTGCAATGGCTCGTTCGTCCATACCTTGTGCGGCATGGACAGTGATATTTACGCTCATTGGTTGGCTGGTTTGTGCAATCATTGGACGAACAGAAATGGGCACACGAGTATCAACTTGCACAGGGGCGGCAGTTGCAACGCTGATTCCCAATCTAATAATTACGTGGATTACGCTCATGATAAAATGAATATAACCAACGATAACAATTTGAATTAAACGCGTGGGCTCACGCCCACCCTACGTTAGCTCAGCGTACGATTGAGGGGGCGTACAGTTAATTGATGGTTGATTCGCCTGCTACGTCGCCGCTATAATCGTTAATTAACGACCATTTCACTTTTTGTCCGTTATTTACACCTTTTACGTCAAATTCTCCTTGGCTAAAAGGGGCGACCATCACAGCTTCAGGGGCGGATTTACCTCCAACTGTGGCTTGTGTGAAAGTTAAATAATAAGGTGTTGGATTATCTGCCCAAAGTTTGCCACCTTTGGCAAGCCATTTGACTTTTTTGTAGGCTTCTGCTGGTGGATAAGGCAAATTACTTGGGCGGTAAAAGAGTTTTAAACGGCTACGCACCGAAAACTGCAAATAATTCGGGTTGTCTTTTAAAAGGCTTTACTTGGTTTGGGTGTAATATCCAATAAATTAAAATAATAAAGCGATTCGCGATCTTGTGATAAAGCTTGTGTGCCAGTAAAGGTAATACGCAAGGTTTGCCCTTGATTCCCCTCCACACACGTGACAGGTGGTGTAATAATAAATGGCACCTGTGCTTGGCTGCCTTGTTTGTCTTCAATCCAGCTTTGCACCAAAGCAAGGGAAGAATCTTGATTATTCAATTGCACATTGAGACTGCTTTGATTCCCTAGGTAAATTAAACGCGTACCAAGAATAATCACACTAGCGTGAGCGGAAAAGGTAGCAAATAAACAGGATAAAATCGCAGAAATAAAAATAGATTTTTTAGAAAAGGACAACATACATCACTCTCTTAGCATAAATAATGATACCGAAAAGTCCACCTAAAGGTGGGCAAGGGAATAAACGTAATATTTTGATTACTCGTATGCTAAGTCTAATTCAGCTTCAGCTTTATTATCTGGAGCAATGTTTCTTAAAGTATATTCGTTATTTATATCTATATTTTCAGTATGATTAAAGGTAACTGTAACTTTATTTTGGCTAGTTTGAGGATTATTTCCTGTATTAGGATTGTGTAGCCCATTCAAAAGGGAACAATTTTGTAAATGGAAAGTAACTAATTGTTGAGCTGCTATATCCCCTTTCCTTACTAGGCTATTTGTACTAACTGGGTCTAACTTGACCATTTTATTTTTTTCATTTGCGGAAATCGAACAAGTTTGTGTTACAACCTTACCTGTAACTTCCACTTTTGCGTAAGTTGCATCTTGATGTGTAATATTCACAGCTGCCCCAAACGCACTATTAGCACCAAATACCCTTAATGCTAATAAAGCTAAGATTGTTTTTTCATGTTAAACATCCTATATAAAAATTTTAGAATAAATTTCATCCTAGATTGGATGACCACGTTTAAACCCGATAATTTAGAGTAAAAACTTACCCATTCTAAAAAAAATGCAAGCTGGATAAATATCAGGGGAGTTTGATAAATTTCTTTAAGAGCTATTGATAAGTCAGATATAAAATGAACTATCGCCCTAGATTTGAAGCAAAAAAAAACGCTTGTAATATAACTACAAGCGTTTTTTATATTATGTCATATTAGTGTTTTGTAATGTATGCTGTTAATGCAACAATAGCACTTATAAATCCGACTAATTTCCAAAGTAATGCATTTTCAAGCTTTAATATATCTCGTTTTGTTGCTGTATTTTCATTAACCCATTTAATAGTAGCCTGTGTGGAATTATGAAGTTCTGATTTCATTACAACATTTTCATTAATATATGTTTTAAAATTATTTTCTAATTTTTCAATTCGATGATCTAGCATAGATGAAATTGAATCCTTTAAATTCTGTTCCAACTTCACTATATCATCTTGGCAAATCATTTTATCTTCAAGTAAATTAATTCTTAGTGCAATTTGATCAATCTCTATTGAGTGATTTTCTCGGCTTTTTTTTACTTCTTTAATCGTTGCTGAAGTTCCTTGAATAATAGATGAAACAATAAACATATCCTGTTCAGATAAATTAGTTTGATTATTCATTTTTGCCCTCTGAAAGTTTATCTAACTGTAAAACAATATCTTCAATTGAAGATATTATTCCTTTTGCACTAGAGAAAAAGGAATCTTTATCTAATCCCTCCATTATAGGATCATTCGTCAATCCTTGTTGTAAACTTGCTAATGTGTTTTTAAGCATTTCTGCTTTTATCAGAGATATCTCCACCGTCTAGAATATAAAGTAATGCCATCCCTTTTACACACATTTCCAAGCCTAAAATTCGATTTTGAAGTTTAACTTGAGTTTGATTCATATCATTTAATAAATTAAGTAATGACATATTTGAACTGTTATCATTCATATTCTCCCCCTTGATACTTTGGCAATTCTCTCATAATTTCAATTAAAATGTAAACGTATTATCTTAACATTCCATAAACATTTAAAAAAACAAAGTGCGGTCATTTTTACTACATAACTGACACCGCTTTAATTTGAACATAGACATCTTGCCCAACAGCAAAACGCAGTTCATTTTGTGCCCATTTACTAATGCTTGCCCAAATCTTATGCCCTTCCACGAATACAGCAAGATCCACTCGAGAATCTTGTATCTCAATTTGTGCGACTTGGCCACGTAAAATATTACGAATACTTGTTTTTTCTGGCTTTTGCAGCGTGATAGAAACATCTGAACTATAAATACAAACTCGTACTCGCTCGCCTACATTTGCAGGCACTTGATGAATCCAAAGCTCTTGTTCGCCTAAGGAAAGTGCGGTCATTTTATAAGGAGGATTATGCAAATGAACGGGCAATGCAAGTACACTACTCTGTTCGCTTTCCCCTTTCCAAGGGGCAAAAATAGGGCTATTCCAAATTTTTTCTACGCTGTCATAGGCTTTTACAATGCCGTTTTCCATCAGCACAACGCGATCAGCTAAACGCAACAGTTCGTCCAAGCTATGTGTAACATATAAAATCGGGATATTAATTTCTTTAGAAAGACGTTCCAAATATTGCATTAGCTCGCGTTTGCGAGGAAAATCAAGGGCAGAAAGTGGTTCGTCCATCAGTAAAATGTCGGGCTCAGCCAACAATGCTCGACCGATTGCCACACGCTGCATCTCACCACCAGAAAGCGTGAGCGGATAACGCTTTAATAAGTGAGTAATACCGAGAAGATCCACAATATAGTTAAAATCATCTTGCGAGACATTTTTCATACCATATCGCAAATTGCCTTTCACACTGTAGTGAGGAAATAAACGCGCATCTTGGAACACATAGCCAATTTTACGCAAGTGAGTCGGCAAGCATTCTTGCGTTTCCATATCCACTAAAGTGCGGTCATTTAAACGGATAAATCCTTCGTCTGGTTGTATCAAACCACTGACGAGATTAATCAGCGATGTTTTGCCTGAGCCAGACAAACCGAAAATAGCTGTCACACCTTGATCTGGCACTTGTATATTCGCTTGCAAGGCAAGTTGCCCGAGCTGTTTTTTCACATTAATCTGCAACATTTCCTTGTCCTAATTTTTTCTGCATTCGCTTGCTCAACCACTCTGACAATAGCAAAGAAATCAATGAAAGAATAATAGCAAATAAACATAACCGAGCGGTTTGTTCTTCTGCACCGGGTGTTTGAATAAAAGAATACATCGCAAGAGGAATGGTCTGAGTTTCGCCTGCAATGTTCGATACAAAGGTTATAGTCGCGCCAAATTCCCCTAATGATCGCGCAAAACCAAGAACAAGCCCAGCTAAAACCCCAGGTAAAGAAAGTGGCAAGGTTATTGTAAAAAATACACGCCAAGCGGAAGCACCGAGTGTTTGCGCCGCTTGCTCCAATTTAATATCAATATTTTCTAAAGAAAGCCGAATCGCACGAACAACCAATGGAAAGGCAACCACTGCAGAGGAAAGCACCGCGCCCTTCCAACTAAAACCAAAAGATAAGCCAAACCACTGATATAAATACTTGCCAATAAAACCATTGCGCCCCATTGCCACAAGCAATAGATAACCGATAACCACAGGTGGCAACACTAAAGGCAAATGAATTACGCCAGTAATCAGGGATTTTCCATAAAAGTTTTTACGCGCTAAGAGCCACGCAACAAAAATGGCTAAAGGTAAACTCCAAAGCATGGAACTGACAGCGACACTCAGGCTTAAATTAATCGCTGAGATTTCCATTGGCGTCAAATTGAAAAATGAAAAAAATTGGGTAATCAAATAAATAGCCTCTGTTTAAATGCCTGATTGATGGGAAAAATCCCACATTTACAAGAGATATAATAACGCTAATAACAAAGGGCAGAAATATCCGCCCTTAATAAATATTAAAATACCATCTTATTTTGCAGAGAAACCATATCCCACCAGCACTTTCTTCGCAGCATCTGATTCTAAATATTTCAAGAAATCGCGAGAATCCGCATTATCATGACCTTTTACAATAGAAACAGGATAAACAACGGGTTTATGACTATCCGCTGGAAAAACCGCAACCGTTTTAACTTGTTGGCTCACTTTTGAGTCAGTACTGTACACAATACCGTAAGGTGCTTCTGCACGTTCAACTAAAGCCAATGCACCACGCACATCTTTTCCACGCGCTAAACGATCTTTTACCTTATCCCATAAATTTAATTTAGTTAATGCTTCTTCTGCGTATTGACCAGCAGGTACGTGCGCAGGATCGCCAACAGATAAATAGCTATCTTTTAGTGCGTTAATCCATTCGCCTTTTACAATATCCACAGAATTTACCGCACTTTTTACTGGTGCGATTAAGACTAAATCATTACCCACTAAAACTTTTTCAGTTTCTTTCACAGTTAAATCTTTTTCAGAAAGATATTTCATCCATTTATTGCTTGCAGAGACAAAAATATCTGCTGGCGCGCCTTCTTCAATTTGTTTTGCTAAAGTTGAAGAAGAAGCGAAAGAAAACACTACTTCATTTTTCGGATTTTGTTTTGCGTAATCTTTTGCAACTTGTTGTAAAGCATCTGTCATTGAAGCCGCTGCAAATACAGTCACTTTAGCAGATGCCGCAAAAGAAAATCCTAATCCTGCGATTAAAAGTGCGGTTGAAATTTTAGTTAATTTTTTCATAAATCATCTCCTATGATTGAACGTTATTTACTTAATTATATATTGAAATAAATAACAATCATATAGCAAAAGAAAAATTATTTAGTAAAATATATAACGCTTAGGCTTACCACTTAGGATTACTTAGGAACAGCAAAATGAAAAACACCGAAATTTTACTCACGATTAAACTTCAACAAGCACTTTTTATCGATCCAAAACGAGTTCGTTTACTCAAAGAAATTCAACAATGCGGTTCGATTAATCAAGCAGCGAAAAATGCAAAAGTGAGCTATAAAAGTGCGTGGGATCATTTAGAAGCCATGAATAAAATCAGCCCTCGCCCATTGCTGGAACGAAATACAGGTGGAAAAAATGGCGGAGGCACGGTGCTTACCACTTATGCCGAGCGTTTGCTCCAGCTTTATGATTTATTAGAACGTACGCAAGAACACGCTTTTCATATCCTACAAGATGAATCCGTGCCGTTAGATAGTTTACTCACGGCAACCGCACGTTTTTCTTTACAAAGTAGCGCACGCAATCAATTTTTTGGGCGAGTGGCACAACAACGAATCATTGACTCTCGTTGTGTTGTGGATGTGAATGTGCAAGGATTACCAACGCCGTTGCAAGTTTCTATTACCACAAAAAGCTCGGCTCGTTTGAAACTGATTACGGAAAAAGAAGTGATGCTGATGTTCAAGGCACCTTGGGTAAAAATCAGTGAACAACCATTAGTAAATCAACCGAATCAGTTCTCTGTAAATATCAAATCACTCAATGAAGAGGAAGCCATCCTTCAATTTGCTGAAAGCAACATTGAATTTTGTGCCACAGTCCACCAGCCAAATCAATGGCAAATCGGGCAACAGGTTTGGATTCACATTGATCAAGAGCAAATTATATTAGCGACGCTGGGATAATTCAGAGATATAATACGTAAATTCAATACTTATATTTATTGTTTTCTGAACTAAAATAACCTCAAATCAAACAAAATTTTAAATAAAATATTTAATTTCATCGTATTTCCTATTTACGTAAAAAAGTTTGATAAAGGTTTTTCAATAACGAGGTTGGCAATAAACGAGAACCAAAACGCAATGCAAAAGTAAATAATCCAGATAACAATCCTTGAATACCTAAACGATATTTTAATTTGAACAAACGCCATTCTGCTTTGGCTTGATTGACACCACGGCGGCGACTCACCATGCCATTTCCTACTCGAGCATAAACTAAAATATCTGGCAAATTCGCCATATATAAACCTTGTGCGACAAGTTTGATCCACAAATAATAATCTTCTTGAAGATCTTCATATCCACCACAATTAATGACCGCACTTTTTTGATATGCCACCGTCATATGATTAAACGGACAACGTTTTTGCGTGAATTTGATAATTTCTTGAGCCGAAGTTGGCACATTACGATATGCCACAATATCATTGATATTTTCACCAAATTCAGCAATTTGTCCGCCAAAAATGATGCTTTCAGGGTGCTGTTCAATAAACGCTACTTGCTTTTCAAAACGATCAGGCACGCAAATATCATCGGTATCCATACGGAAAACCCAGTCATAAGTACAATGCAATAAACCCTCGTTTAAGGCTTTGCCTAATCCTCGATTTTGCGGCAATTTAACTAATTTTAATGGCAATTTTGTTTCAAATTCTGTCACAACAGATTCTAATTCTGGCGTTACAGCTCCATCAAATACCAAGACAATTTCATCTGCTTGACGAGTTTGTGCAACAAGACTTTCAAAACACTCCCGCAAGAATTGAGGATTTTCCTTAATATATAAGGACATTAGGACTGAAAATTTCATTTTATTTTCCCAACCGTTTTAAATTAATGGCTAATTTTGGCGAAATTAAAATAACCAAAGTAATAATAAATTGCTTAATGCTTTTTGTTTTCTTAAAAATATCAAAATAATATTTTGCCGCTTTACGCGATAAATTCATGATATGGGGATAAGCCAAAATATAGCTTGCGTTAATATCAAAATTACGAGCTTGCTCTACCGTTTTCACATAATGCTCGCGAATATAATCAATGGCTTTTTGCGTATTAGTGGTATCCGTAGACACACTTGAGCGTTTAGTATGGAAAGTACAATAAGTTAGTGGTTCATTAATTTTATAAGGGGTAAAACTTGGCTCTTGTAACAGTTTTAACAAGAAATCATAGTCTTCCAAAGAACGAAGTGCGGTGGATAATCCACCTATTTTTAAAAACATCTCTTTTTTAATTGCAACCATTGGCATGCCACCAATCTTATTGGCTAACAAAATACGTTCTGTCAAAATTTCTTGGGGTTCAATCGGTTGAGTCACATAACTAAACCCTTCATTGACCATTTCACATTTAGCTGGATGATAAATAAAATTAATGTCTGGGTTTTGCTCAATCACTTGTAGTATTTTTTCAGATTTTTCTGGCATAAAACGATCATCATCATCGAGAAAAAGCAACCAATCTCCCTTTGATGCACGCGCACCAATATTGCGACTTTCTGCTGCACCTTGATTGGTTTCGTTACGAATCACTGTAACTGGAAAAGAATAGCGTTGCTCAACGACTACCCTCTCTTTGGAGTAATCATCCACAATAATTACTTCAAAATTACTCGATGTTTGTTGAGTTAAACTTTCTAATAAAGCTGGCACTTCTGCTTTTCGATTATAAGAAGGCACAATAATGCTTAACATAATTCCTTCCTTTAATTAGCCAAATTTTTCTTAATCGCAAAGATTTTTTTCAATGGATATTTCATTAATTTTTTAAATAAATTATTGGATAAAGATCCACGAACACTTTCTAAATTGCTGATCAATACAGGATTTTCAATGACCATGAGAGGGCGAACCACTTTATTTCTTATATTAAAATCCTGTTCAAAGAGTAAAAAATCATCCGCTAACCAAAATGGTTTATTTTGAGAAATTTGCTGGATAAATCTTCTTGCCGCTGATTTTTTTATAAGATAGCCCACTGTGCCGGCAAAATAACTTTTATAAGGGAAAGCGTAATTTACATTGCCTGTTTTTTTGCATAGAAAAGAAAAAGTTGTGGGATAATTAATTTCTAAATCAGTATCATTGAAACTATTAATTTTTGACTGTCCAAGCAATATAATTTCAGCCTCAAGTTTTTCTGATAAAAGTGCGGTTAAATTTTGCTGAAAATCTGAGTGGAATAAAGCATCGTCTTCACAGACTAGTGCATAGCTATCTTCAGCAATATCGTTGTCTTCAATAATTTTTTGGTACACAGAAAGGTGGCTTAAAGTACAACCGATCTCGCCCTTAGTGACATTACGAAAATAATGTGCTTTAAATTGTTCAATATTAAAAATAGCAGCCAATTCATCCCAATCTTTTTGCATGGTATTAATGGCAGAAAAAATTTGGAAATCCTCAGTATTTTTTTGAGAAAAGAATAATTTCCGACGTTGAATATCTTTATCTAAAGAGATCAAATATTTTTTTAACATAAAATTATTCCTTATAAAATCCCTTTCCATTCTTCAATAATTTTCTCAATGCCATAATCTTCACTCATTAAACGAGATTTGTCTGACATTTGTTGATAAAGTTCAGGATTATTGATTAATAAATCTAAACCTTTAACCATTTCTTCAATATTATTTTTTTCACAAAGAAAACCATTTTCTTTATGTTCCACTAATTGCTTTACGCCAGGAGAACAATTAAAGGCAACAATAGGTAAGCCAAATGCCATCGCTTCAATAACGACTAAAGGCAAGCCTTCTGTTTGTGAAGGTAAACAATAAATTGAACTGCTTTCATAATAAAAAGCAACATCATTGGTTCGAGGAATAAAATTAACTGAATCTTTAATATCCAATTCTTTAGCAAGATTTTTTAAATTTTCTTCTTCCTCGCCTGAACCCACTATTTTCAAATTCCAATCTGGATATTTTTTTGCCAAAACTTGCCAAACTTTTAATAAATAATCAAAACCTTTATAAGAAAATAAATGCCCTACAGATAAAATAGTTTTATTTTCCCATTTTGCTAATTTGTTCTTTGGCAAAAGCGTATTTGGATTAGCAATACTGATTATATTGTTCGTTTTAAATTTTTCTTGCCACAGCGTTTTTTCTGCTTCTGTCAATGTAACTATTTTATCGCAAGTTGTTACAGCTAAATATTTACCGAGCGTGCGAACGAGACGATTGCCCGTAAAATTAAAAGAATAATGCTCCCATAAAATATGTTTTATATTTAAATTAACCAACGCCAAAGCAGAAAAAAGCATAATTGCACCATCAACCACAATTAAGGTATCCAGCTGTAATTCTTTAACTAATTCTCTTAATTTTTTAGTGATAGAAAAATAATCTTTTTTCAATGAATAGGGCAATTTATTCATTGCGTAAATATTAATTTTTTCATCGATTTGGAAAAAAGGCTTGTTACCGCCAATGCTAATAAAAGAAACATCATATCCCTGTTTAGCAAGAGCATTAGCAACATTAATAGAAACGCGCTCCGTTCCCCCCGCACTTTCGATATTCATTATAAAGAAACCAATTTTTTTCATTTTAAATTTCCTTATATATCGTTAATCCAAGGTCTGAAAATGAATCGTAACAGAATTGCCATCTTGGAATACTCGTTCTAATAAAACGAATTTCTACATTAGGATGACTTAACAAATTAAATGCAACAGAACTGAAGAACGTATAAATAATTACTTTTTTATTTGATAAATGTTTAAATACGTAATCTTCAAAAATGAGTTCTGATTCAACATAATTTACCCCATCAACTCGATAATCTTCTGCTGGATGAGGGAAATAATAGCCAAAAGGAAGCTGATCTTTTAATTTTTTTATTAATGAGAGGTTTTCCTCTTTTGTATTTAACAATGGTTGCCCAATAAAAAATGAGACCTCGCCATCTATATCACCATCTATTTTATTATCCCATAAAGAAACTGGTTCAATATTAGAAACAATATTTTTGTAATTAGGATAAACCGTATAATGTTTTTTTATTTTTTTAAATAATTTATTTACACTATATTTATCGCCAATAAAGGCTTTAATCAGTTTATATTTAAATGTGTCAGGCTCTCTCAATAAATTAGGATGTGGGAAAATATTATCTGAACCATCATCAAAGGTATAAAGCTCTTTAAATGAAACATGACTAAGATAAGTTTGTAGCCATAATGAATTAAGATTGGCGAGAAAAACCTTATCAAAACCTTTGTGCGTAATTTTATTCTTAAGCTGGCGCATTAACTTGAGAAAATCGAAACCTTTTAGATCTTTTCCCGTATCAATATTCATCGAATCACTACAAACCTCCGCTAATTTACTCGCATACAAGGTTCTTTTTTTATCCCATACACCACCAAACATTACGCCAAAGAATTGCTCGTTAGGATGTAATTCAATTATTTTTCTCGCAATTAATACTTGCAATGGTGTACAACAAAGAATGAGATTCATAGGGTTTTACTCACTTTAGATGTCATAAAATAAAGAATAGGAATAATGGAAAGCGAACCAATAATTCCAGCATAAGGGATATATTTAATTTCTGTAAAAGTTAAAACTACAAGGCTCGCTACATAAATGATTGTAGATAAAACGGAACATTGGGAAATAAGTTTATTTTTCCCATAATAGAAAAGATAATTAACTAAAATCAAATAAGGAATACTTAATGTGGTCGAAATTAAAAATAAAATAAAATAATATTTCGTTCCCACAAATTGACTACCTAAAATCCAAACTAACACATCCTCAGGAATAATCCACATTATTAAGGCAGGAATAGGTATTAGCAAAAAGGAAAATAACGCCCATTTATGTAACTGTTGAATAACTAATTTTTTTTGTTTTAAGGCTTCATAAAAATAGGGGATAATCGCTTTATTAAGTGCTTGAATAGCAATAGAAACAATTAAAGCAAGTTGAGCCCCCATAGCATAAAGCCCTAAATCTGTTTCACTGAATTTGTGATAAATAAAAATACGGTCTAACTGCCCTTTTAAGAAAAAACTTGCATAATGTAAAATAAGCGGTAATCCAAATCCTAAAATATAAAATAATGCAGATTGATAATGTTTAAATTGATATTTTTTAGATGTCGTACTCTTTCTGTAAAGAAAATAAGAAAAAAACCAAACGACTAAATTGCTCAATAAAATTGCCAAAATTCTTTTTTCAACAAGATCATTTTGATAATACTCAAGCAATGCGACGGTAAATACAGCTCCCGTAACAGTAAGTGAAAATTGAATAAAAGCATAAGACCAAGCCTTTTTCTGGCATTGTCTTACACTTAGCTGAACATTTAAGAAAGATTGGAAAATTGAGGAAAGTGCAGCGTAAAATAATATTTCAGACTGAGCAATCCAACAGCCCATTAAAATAATACTGCCGATTATCGTGGTATAAGCATAGCCGGTATTCACCACTAAATTTAATGAACGTTTTCCGTAAAAATAAAAATAACGGGAAATTGCGCCTTCTTGAGTTAAAGAAACCACAATTAAAAATAAACTTAAAAAAGTTTGATAATAAGAAAGTGAGCCATACCCTTCTACGCCCAATTTACGGGATAAATAAGGCAAAAGTAAAAAAGGAACTAACTTTGACGATAATTCCCCAACAAGGTAAATAGCACTATCTTTAAAAACTTTCATAAATATCACCGCACTTTTGATGAATTCGAGCGTTCGTTTATCAAAAAATAAGGGGGCTTATTTTAACAAAATCAACATAGACAAGCTATGACTAATCATTATAATGAAACCGCTCTACATCAAGGATCTTATCTATGTTAGAACTCGGAAAACTTCTTACCGCACTTATCGCACCACCTCTCAATACCTTTATGTTACTGATTATTGCAGCGATTCTTTATCGTGTTCATTTCAAAAAATTAGCCAAATTTATTGCACTTATCAGTTTCACTTGGCTTTATGTCATGAGTGTGCCTTTTACTGGTTTATTGCTAACAGATAATGATAATTCTCCAGCCCTTACGCTAGATGAGTATAAACAAGCTCAAGCCATCGTCATATTAGGCGGTGGATCTTACCCAACCAAAGAGCTGTATGCAGAAACGGCTTCTGGCTCACCACAACTAGAACGTTTACGTTATGCGGCATTTTTACAAAAAGAAACGGGCTTACCTGTTTTAACCACAGGCTATTCTTTGATAGGCATTTCTGAAGGTGACTTAATGGCAAAAGAACTTAACCAATTCTTTAATGTGCCAACGCAATGGATCGAAAATAAAGCCCGTAATACGGAAGAAAATGCCAGTTTTACTAAAAATATTTTAATTAAAGATAATATTCAAAAAATCATTTTAGTAACAAATCAGTGGCATATGAAACGAGCCAAATATCTTTTTGAAAAACAAGGATTTGATGTACTCCCTGCTGCAGCGGCAAGCTATGGCAGCAAAGGAAATCTCTCTGCAAAATCTTTTATTCCTGACTTAGGTGCGTTAAATAGCAATATGGTTTTATTAAAAGAGTGGATTGGTTATTGGAAAGCCCATTACGTAGAATAATTTACTTGTAAAAATCCTCTTTTCTAAATGTAAATAAACAAAATAGACATAAAAAAGACCGCAAAGTGCGGTCAATTTTTTTAGAATTCTTTTGAAATTAAACTTTCGGCTAATTGCAAGTCAAGTGTGGAATCAATATCAATGGAACGATAGGTTGGCATTAAATAAAAACGCATGGGAGCAATAAAAAAGCGTTTTTCTTCAAAGAGACTTTGGATGTCATTAATATAAATTGCGCCATTTGCACGATAAGATTTCGGTAATTTTTGGCGAGGGGATTCAAAATCCGTTAATTCGTGAATAGGCTGAACTTCGGTGCCTTCTAAAGTGAAGGATTTATAAGGATGATGCTCACATTCGCAAGCGGAAACCACTGATTTATATTTGCCACCAAGGAAAATTTCCATTGCATTACGAATATCTAAAGCATTACGCAATGGGCTGGTTGGTTGCAAAAGTGCGGCAGTACCTTGTGAAATATTAAGTGTTTCTAAGCAATGCAAAATCGCATCAATGGTGCGTGTATCACTTTGCGCTAAACTTTCAGGACGCGTCACTGCTTTTGCACCGTATTTTATGGCTTCTTTTAAAATGTTTTCGCCGTCTGATGTCACGACAATTTGATCAAACATACCCGATTCTTGCGCTGCCAAAATCGCACGCCCCACTAAAGAAACGCCACCCACAAGCTGTAAGTTTTTATCTTTAATGCCTTTAGAACCCGCTCTTGCAGGAATAATCGCAATTCTTGTCATCATCTTTACTCTCTATGATAAAAATGCTAGCTATTTTAGAACCTTTCCCTTGCTTTAGCAAAAACTAATCTTTAGTATGGCGACGCATTTTTGTTTAAAAAAAGAGGAAATAAAATGACTCAACTTACTCGTGAACAAGTTCTGGAACTCTTCCATCAACGTAGCTCAACACGTTATTACGACCCAAACAAAAAAATTAGTGATGAAGATTTTGAATGTATTTTAGAGTGCGGTCGATTATCGCCGAGTTCTGTAGGCTCTGAACCTTGGAAATATTTAGTGATTCAAAATAAAACCCTGCGCGAAAAAATTAAGCCTTTCAGTTGGGGAATGCTAAATCAGCTTGATAATTGCAGTCATCTTGTCGTAATTCTCGCGAAGAAAAATGCCCGTTATGACAGCCCATTTTTTGAGGATGTCATGGTGCGTAGAGGCTTGAACGCAGAGCAACAACAAGCTGCCCTCGCCAAATATAAAACCTTTCAAGAAGAAGATATGAAATTGCTCGAAAGCGACCGCACTTTATTTGATTGGTGCAGTAAACAAACTTATATCGCCCTTGCAAATATGCTTACTGGCGCTGCCGCCCTTGGCATCGATTCTTGCCCAATTGAAGGTTTTCATTACGATAAAATGAATGAATGCCTCGCCGAAGAAGGATTATTCGATCCTCAAGAATATGCGGTTTCTGTCGCCGCAACCTTTGGCTATCGCTCACGCGATATTGCGAAAAAATCCCGTAAAGCGTTAGATGAAGTAGTGAGATGGGTGGAGTAAAAATCCCATTAAAAAAGGGCTGCACATGCAGCCCTATCTTTTTTCGATTATTTTACTTCTTTAAATAGAATCTCACTTGGGATTACGGAACCTTGCCAGTAAAGTTCTGTGGAGACTTTTTCGGCAAGTTGTAGGAACGATTGTGAAATTTCATTTTCAGGCACTCGTACAACGGTTGGGTTGCCAGCATCTAAATCTTCACGGATACGAATGTGTAAAGGAAGTTGAGCTAATACTTTCACATTGTATTTTTCAGCCATTTTCTCTGCACCGCCTGTGCCAAAAATCGCTTCGTGGTGACCGCACTCGCTACAAATGTGCATAGACATATTTTCTACAATACCCAACACTGGTACGGATACCCGCTCAAACATTGAAATACCTTTTACTGCGTCAAGCAGAGCAATATCTTGCGGAGTTGTCACAACCACTGCACCAGTCACAGGAATTTGTTGTGATAAGGTAAGTTGAATATCGCCAGTGCCTGGAGGCATATCGATAACAAGATAATCTAAACTATCCCATAGGGTTTCATTTAATAATTGGCTTAATGCGCTGCTCGCCATTGGGCCACGCCAAATTGTTGCGCTATCTTCATTCATTAAAAAGCCAATGGAATTTGCAGATAAACCATGGGCTTTAATTGGGGTAATGTGTTGATTATCTGGCGAAGTTGGACGTTGATCCGCTGCGCCTAACATATGGGGAATAGAAGGGCCATAAATATCCGCATCTAAAATCCCAACACGTGCGCCTTGTGCTTGTAATGCTAAAGCTAGATTAACAGAAACCGATGATTTCCCTACACCGCCTTTGCCAGAACTCACAGCAATAATATTTTTCACACCTTTTACAGCAGGTTGATTATTTGCACGTTTAAGTGTGGCGATTTGATAAGCCACCGCCCATTTAATTGATTTACAATCTGTTGCTTTCAACAACGCATCTGAAACCGCTTGTTTTAACTGTTCTGCACCAGAATTCCATGCAAAAGGTAATTTCAATTCAATGCGTAAAGTATCACCGCCCTTTTCCACTTTTTTCAAAGTATTAAGCACAATCAGATCCTTTTGCAGGGTTGGATGCTGAAATTGTTGAATAATCTGCTGAACTTGATTTTGCTGCTCGGCAGTCAAATTATCAGAAAAGTAGGTTGCCATAATAACTTCCTGTTTAGTAGAGTAAATTTGTCGAGCATATTTAATCACGGAAAGTGCGGTATGTTAAGTTAAAGTTTTTCAAACTAGAAAAAATCCCCTATTTAAAGTAAGATAAGCACAATTTTTGTATGCTAAAAAGAGAATAATAAATGACAACTCAACCCCGTAAAATTTTAGTCACTTGTGCCTTGCCTTATGCCAATGGGGCAATTCATTTAGGCCATATGTTAGAACATATCCAAGCGGATATTTGGGTGCGTTTTCAACGTATGCGTGGCAATAAAATCCATTTTGTCTGTGCAGATGATGCGCACGGCACACCGATTATGCTGAATGCCGATAAACTTGGCATTACACCTGAAGAATTAATTGCTAAAGCAAAAGCCGATCACGTGCGTGATTTTGCAGGGTTCAATATTAGTTTTGATAACTATCATTCCACTCACAGCGAAGAAAACAAACAGCTCACTGCAGAAATTTACAATAAACTCAAAGCCAATGGCTTTATTAAGAGTAAAGTTATTTCTCAGTTATTCGACCCTGAAAAAAATATGTTCTTGCCTGATCGTTTTGTGAAAGGCACTTGCCCGAAATGTAAAGCAGAAGATCAATATGGCGATAACTGCGAAGTGTGTGCTTCTACTTATAGCCCAATGGATTTAATTAATCCTCGTTCAGCTGTTTCTGGCGCAACACCTATCGTAAAAGAATCTGAACACTTTTTCTTTGACTTGCCTGCATTTGAAGGAATGTTAAAAGAATGGACTCGTTCTGGCTCACTTCAATCTGAAATTGCCAACAAAATGCAAGAATGGTTTGAGAGCGGTTTACAACAATGGGATATTTCACGCGATGCGCCTTATTTCGGTTTTGAAATTCCGGGCGCAAAAGATAAATTCTTCTATGTTTGGTTAGATGCACCAATCGGCTATATGGCTTCATTCAAAAATCTATGCAATCGTGAAGGTATTGATTTCAATGAATTTTGGGCGGAAGGCAGTGATGCGGAGCTTTATCATTTCATCGGTAAAGACATCGTTTATTTCCACAGTCTATTCTGGCCTGCAATGCTTGAAGGCAGTGGCTACCGTAAACCGACTAATGTGTTCACTCACGGTTATGTCACGGTGGATGGGGCGAAAATGTCAAAATCTCGCGGGACTTTCATTCAAGCCAGCACTTATTTGAATCATATCGATCCTGAATGTTTGCGTTATTACTATGCAGCAAAATTAAATGATCGCATTGAAGATTTAGACTTTAACCTTGAAGATTTCGTACAACGTGTAAATACGGATATTGTAAACAAATTAGTGAATCTGGCTTCACGCAATGCCAGCTTTATTGCGAAACGCTTTGAAGGCAAACTTGCGGATAAACTGGAAGATGAAACATTATTTGCAGAATTTACCGCCCAAGCCGAGCAAATCGCCGCTTATTACGAAAGCCGTGAATACAATAAAGCCATTCGTGAAATTATGGCATTGACGGATAAAGCCAATAAATACATTGATGAAAAAGCCCCTTGGGTGATTGCAAAAGAAGAAGGTAAAGAGGCAGAATTGCAAACCGTATGTTCAATGGGAATTGAGCTTTTCCGCGTGTTGATGTCTTACTTAAAACCGGTTCTTCCAAAACTGGCAGAACGTGCAGAAGCCTTCTTACAAGCTGAATTACGTTGGGATAATATTCATCAACCATTACTTGGTCATACCCTTGCACCGTTCAAAGCCTTATTCTCTCGTTTAGAGAAAAAACAAATTGATGCCGTTGTGGAAGAAACCAAAGCCTTATTTGCCGCAGCCAATAAAGCCGCAGAAAAAACAGAAGCGAAACCAACCGCACTTTCTGCTGTTGAACCTATTGCTGAAACCATCACCATTGATGATTTCGCTAAACTTGATATGCGTGTAGCAAAAGTGTTGAAATGCGAAGCAGTGCCAGAATCCAATAAACTTTTACGTTTTGAATTGGATCTTGGCGATCATACTCGTCAAGTCTTCTCTGGCATTAAAGCAGCTTACAATAAACCTGAAGAATTAGAAGGTCGTTTTGTGATTATGGTGGCAAACCTTGCACCACGTAAAATGAAATTCGGCGTATCTGAGGGAATGATTCTATCCGCAGGAACAGGCGGTAGTGATTTATTCTTGTTATCTGCCGATAGTGGTGTCACTGCGGGCATGCAAGTAAAATAATCAATTCAATCTAAATGAGGGCAACATCACGTTGCCCTTTTATTTTCTTGTTGAAAATAGGCGACTTATAACCTACTATAACACTCAACTATTTACCTATTTGGAGAATATTATGAAAAACGAATTAATTTGCTATAAACAAATGCCAGTGTGGACAAAAGACAAATTGCCACAAATGTTCCAAGAAAAGCACAACACAAAAGTCGGCACTTGGGGGAAATTAACTGTATTAAAAGGTAAGCTCAAATTTTATGAGCTAACCGAAAATGGCGATGTCATTGCTGAGCATATTTTCACCCCAGAAAGCGAGATTCCTTTTGTTGAACCTCAAGCATGGCATCGTGTTGAAGCGCTTTCTGATGATTTAGAATGTACCCTAGGTTTCTATTGCAAAAAAGAAGATTATTTCAGTAAAAAATACAACATGACAGCCACTCACGGTGATGTAGTGGATGCGGCAAAAATTACCTCGCCTTGTAAAGTATTAGATTTAGGTTGCGGCCAAGGGCGTAATTCACTTTATTTAAGTTTATTAGGATATGATGTGACCTCTTGGGATCACAATGAAAACAGCATTGCCTTTTTAAATGAAACCAAAGAGAAAGAAAACCTTAATATTTCTACCGCACTTTACGACATTAACTCTGCCAACATTCAAGAAAACTATGATTTTATTGTTTCAACGGTGGTGTTTATGTTCTTAAATCGTGAACGTGTGCCGTCAATCATTAAAAATATGCAAGAACACACCAATGTTGGCGGGTATAACTTAATCGTTGCCGCTATGTCCACAGATGATGTGACTTGCCCACTTCCGTTCTCTTTCACTTTTACTGAAAACGAATTGAAAGAATATTACAAAGATTGGGAATTCTTAGAATATAACGAAAATATGGGCGAATTACACAAAACCGATGAAAACGGCAATCGCATTAAAATGAAATTTGCCACCATGTTAGCGAGAAAGAAATAATCTGCTAATTTAAAAAATCACCGCACTTTGCCCCCCCAATAAAAAGTAACTTAGAAAATATCTTTTGCTTTGCGAAGTGCGGTAAATTCTTCAAGTGTTTTTGCTTGTAAAAACGGATTAATTTCTCGCTCTAGTTTTAATGTTGTCGGCAAACTTGGTTTATTTTCAGCTCGTTGTGTTTCAACAAAAACACGCTGCTTTTCTACCGCACTTTTTTCCACCAGCACAGTTTCCGCAAATGCTAAATTTCCCAAGGTATATTCATGAGCAGGGCAAACAATCGTCTCGTCAGGCAATGCATTCAAACGCTGTAAACCTTCAAACATCTGCGCATAATTACCTGTGAAAACACGTCCGCAACCTGCAGAAAATAACGCATCGCCACAAAATAAATGATTATCCACTAAAAAACTAACGTGCTGTTTAGTGTGTCCACCCGTCGGAATGACATCAATTTGATAATGTGTGGTAAGGATCGTCCCTTCGTTCACAATTTGAGTTGCACCTTTTTTCTCACATTCTTGCGGCCCATAAATCGGCACCGTTGGATAACGTTTTTTAAATGCTGACACACCTTGTGTATGATCGTCGTGTTCGTGAGTAAGCAACACCGCTTCAACTGTTGCGTTTTGCTTATCTAGCCATGTAAACAGCTTGTCCGTTTCAGGCAAATCGACAATAATAAGAGGCTGATTTTCTCGTTGATAAAGCCAAATGTAGTTATCATTCAGCGCAGGCAAAGCAAATAACATAATCGTCCTTTTCATTTGTGATGGAGGAATAAAATGATTGTAAACTGGAATGCCAACGCGACCAAATTTTTCTTTTTTGAGTTATCCTAGATAACAACTAAAAATTTGATTTAGGCTAAAATAACCAAATGAAGAAAAGTCGCCTAAGCCACTAGAAATAAAATAAACTTATTTTACCGCAGTTAAAGCCTCGATTGCGGCTTCAGGTGCAGTTTCAACAGTATGAATTTGAAATTTAGACATTGTGTTTCTCCTAAATAAATATAAATAGATATGTTTTGTGTGAGAAATAATACGAAGGTTTTTTAATAAATAAAAAGAAATAAAATGCACTTTATAGATTAGAAAGTTATAACTAACGATCAAATTTTGCTAGAATACGGCAATTTTTAACGATATTAATAAGGTACTTTATGTCTGAACAAACATTTATCCTTGGCAAAGATGCCGCATTGGAAGATAGCATCGCAAAATTTCAGCAAAAATTGACCGCACTTGGTTTTAATATTGAAGAGGCATCTTGGCTTAATCCTGTGCCAAATGTGTGGTCTGTGCATATTCGCGATAAAGACTGCCCACAGTGTTTTTCTAATGGTAAAGGCGCAAGCAAAAAAGCGGCATTAGCCTCTGCCCTTGGCGAATATTTTGAGCGTCTTTCCACGAATTATTTCTTTGCTGATTTCTATTTAGGGCAAGAAATTGCAAACGGCGATTTTGTGCATTATTCCAATGAAAAATGGTTCCCGATTGAAGATGATGCTTTACTGCCTAATGGCATTTTAGATGATTATTTATTGGATTATTTTGATCCTAATGCCGAGCTTACGCCTGAATTATTGGTAGATTTACAGTCTGGCAATTATGATCGCGGGATCGTGGCGATGCCTTATGTTCGTCAGTCGGACGAACAAACCGTTTACATTCCACAAAGTATTATTGCTAACCTTTATGTCTCAAATGGGATGTCTGCAGGCAATACGAAATTTGAAGCTTGCGTGCAAGGCTTGTCAGAGGTATTTGAGCGTTATGTGAAAAACAAAATTATCGCCGAAGCGATCAGTCTGCCAGAAATTCCAAAATCAGTGATGAATCGCTATCCTTCTATTCAGGCTTCCATTGCAAAATTAGAGGAAGAAGGCTTCCCAATTTATGCTTTTGATGCTTCACTTGGCGGAAAATACCCTGTTATTTGCGTGGTGCTACTCAATCCAAATAACGGCACTTGCTTTGCCTCTTTTGGTGCACATCCAAATTTCCAAGTGGCATTAGAACGTACGGTGACGGAACTTTTACAAGGTCGTAGCTTGAAAGATTTAGATGTTTTCTCACCGCCCTCTTTCAATAACGATGATGTGGCTGAACACGCTAATTTAGAAACCCACTTTATTGACTCAAGCGGTTTAATTTCCTGGGATTTATTCAAAGAAACGCCTGATTATGAATTTTCTGATTGGGATTTCAGCGGTACCACGCAAGAAGAATATAATAATCTAATGGCAATTTTCCGTGCGGATGAAAAAGAAGTTTACGTAATGGATTACAACCATTTGGATGTCTATGCGTGCCGTATTATTGTGCCAGGTATGTCTGATATTTATCCTGCAGACGATTTAATTTACGCCAACAACAATATGGGCATGGACTGGCGCGAAATTTTACTCGATTTACCAAACTGGCATCACGATGCGGAAACCTATCAAGAATTATTGGAAGAATTAGATGGGCAAGATATTGACGATGCGACTCGCGTGCGTGAATTTATCGGTATCGTTGCACCTAAAAATAACGGTTGGACAACCTTACGCGTCGGCGAATTAAAATCTATGCTTCACCTTGCATTAGGCGAATTAGAACAAGCATTAGATTGGGCAAACTGGACGCTTAATATGAACAGTTCTGTATTTACTGTAGAACGTGTGAATTATTACCGCACATTAATTTCCATCATTGAATTACATTTAGATCAAAATCGCGACCCAGCACAATATCGTGCAGTGTTTGAGAAAATGTATGGTAAAGATGCGGTTAAACAAGCTTGGGCTGCGGTCTCTGAAGGTGGTAATCCGTTCTACAATCTTCCTGCAAGTGATGAAAATTTGGAAAACTTTAAGGAGCATCAGGCGTTGCTAAAGGCTTATGGGAAGTTGCAGAAAGCTAAAAAAGAAAATTGGAAATAAACTCACTGCTACGGGTAGGTATACCCGTAGTTAATTATCATTATAATGATTCCCCTTTGGGGAAAATTAAATCTACTCTAACAGAGTAGTATAAAAACTAACCTAGGGTATACTTACCCTAGGTACTACAGATTCGGGTCTCATATAAACCGAAATCCTAATGTAAAAAAACATACCTTTATGCTATAATCCGCCACAATTTTTGATCAAAAAAGGAATACCAATGACGGATTCAATCCAATCATCTATCACCCCTGTCAATATCGAAGAAGAACTCAAATCTTCCTACCTTGACTACGCGATGTCGGTTATCGTTGGGCGTGCATTACCTGACGTTAGAGATGGTTTAAAACCAGTTCATCGCCGCGTGTTGTTCTCCATGGATCGCGAAGGCAATACCGCCAATAAAAAATACGTAAAATCAGCGCGTGTTGTGGGGGATGTAATCGGTAAATACCATCCTCACGGCGATTCCGCTGTGTACGATACAATCGTTCGTATGGCACAACCATTCTCACTTCGCTATATGTTAGTTGATGGGCAAGGTAACTTTGGTTCAATTGACGGCGATGCACCCGCTGCAATGCGTTATACCGAAGTACGTATGCAAAAAATCACGCAAGCATTGCTCACGGATTTGGATAAAGAAACCGTCAATTTCTCGCCAAACTATGATGGCGAATTAATGATTCCAGATGTATTGCCGACTCGTATTCCAGCACTTTTAGCAAATGGTTCTTCTGGTATTGCGGTGGGGATGGCAACTAACATTCCCCCTCACAACTTAAATGAAGTATTAAATGGTTGTTTGGCTTATATTGACAACAATGAAATTACCATTGATGAATTAATGCAACATATTCCAGGGCCTGACTTTCCAACCGCTGCATTAATTAATGGTCGTAAAGGGATTGAAGAAGCCTATCGAACTGGTCGTGGTAAAGTGTATGTCCGCGCTCGAGCAACGGTAGAAACCAACGAAAAAGGACGCGAACAAATTATCGTGTCTGAATTGCCATACCAAGTAAATAAAGCAAAATTAGTCGAGAAAATTGCCGAATTAATTCGCGAGAAAAAAATCGAAGGCATCAGCAATATTACTGACCTTTCAAACAAAGAAGGGATCCGTATTGAAATTGATATTAAACGTGATGCAGTAGGGGAAGTGGTATTAAACCATCTTTACTCGCTTACTCAAATGCAAGTGACCTTTGGTATCAATATGGTAGCATTGGATCACGGTCAGCCACGTTTATTTAATCTTAAAGAAATCATTGAATCCTTTGTTTTACACCGCCGTGAAGTGGTTACACGTCGTTCTATCTTTGAGCTTCGTAAAGCGCGTGAACGCACGCACATTTTGGAAGGTTTAGCGGTTGCTCGTTCTAATATCGATGAAATGATTGCAATTATTCGCAACTCTAAAAACCGTGAGGAAGCGGCAACAGCAATCAGTTCACGCTCTTGGACGTTACATAGCGATATTATTAATCTTCTTGATGCTTCTGCTCGTCCTGATGAGTTAGAAGAAAATCTTGGTATTCAAGGAGAACAATATTACTTATCGCCAGCGCAAGTAAATGCGATTCTAGAACTTCGTTTACATCGTTTAACTGGCATTGCCTTTGAAGAAGTTATAAAAGAATATGAAGAATTATTAGTTAAAATTGCGGATCTTCTTCATATTTTAAGTAGCGCAGAACGTTTAATGGAAGTGATTCGTGAAGAATTAGAAGAAGTAAAAGCACAATTTGGTGATGATCGTTTAACTGAAATTACCGCTGCTTCTGGCGATATTGATTTAGAAGATTTAATCGCACAAGAAGACGTGGTTGTGACACTTTCTCACGAAGGTTATGTGAAGTACCAACCACTGACTGACTATGAAGCACAACGTCGTGGCGGTAAAGGTAAATCTGCGACGAAGATGAAAGAAGAAGATTTCATCGAAAAATTACTGGTGGCAAATACTCACGATACGATCCTTTGCTTCTCTAGCCGTGGCCGTTTATATTGGTTGAAAGTATATCAACTTCCGCAAGCAAGCCGTGGCGCACGCGGTCGTCCAATTGTAAATATTCTTCCATTACAAGAAAACGAACGTATTACTGCAATCTTACCAGTTTCTGCTTACGAAGAAGATAAATTCGTGGTCATGGCAACTGCTGGCGGTATTGTGAAGAAAATCGCCTTAACTGAATTTAGCCGTCCACGTTCAAACGGTATCATCGCATTGAATTTACGTGATGAAGATGAATTAATCGGCGTGAATATTACCGATGGTAGCAACGAAATTATGTTGTTCTCATCACAAGGTCGTGTGGTACGTTTTGCTGAAAATGCCGTGCGTGCAATGGGGCGTTTAGCAACAGGGGTTCGCGGTATCAAGCTCGCTTTAACAAACGATATTTCTGACGATGAAAGTGCGGTAGAAATTGAAGATATTTCTGATGACAACACTGAAGCATCATTAGACTTAAATATCGATAAAGTGGTTTCTCTTGTTGTGCCAAAAGGCGAAGGTGCCATTTTAACCGCAACGCAAAACGGCTACGGAAAACGCACACAGTTAAGTGAATACCCAACTAAGTCACGTAATACAAAAGGTGTGATTTCGATTAAAGTGAGTGAACGCAATGGTAAAGTAGTTGCCGCAACTCAAGTAGAAGAAACAGACCAAATTATGTTGATCACTGATGCAGGAACCCTTGTTCGCACACGCGTAAGCGAGGTAAGCATTGTAGGTCGTAACACGCAAGGTGTTCGTTTAATTCGTACTGCAGATGATGAACACGTAGTAAGTTTAGAGCGTGTTTGTGATGCAGATGAAGAAGATTCTTTAGAAGAAAGCAGTTCTGAAGAATAACCTATTATAAAAGAACCTATTATAAAAGAAAAAGTGCGGTGAAATTTCACCGCACTTTTTTATGCCTAATTACTTACCAGCCAAACCATCTCTAATCCGTTTTTCAAACTGATCATAATCCACTAAAAACGCATCGTGTCCGTAGTCTGATGGAAATTCGTAAAAATGTAGATCGACGCCACTTTGTTCTAAAAGCTGTTTACTTTTATAAAGGTCAATGGGTTTAAAAAGCTGGTCCGTAGTCACAGAAACCAATGTATAACGCGCTTTAATGCGTGATAAAGCCTCTTTGATATTTTCATATCCCAAACTGGGATCATACATATCTAACGCACGTAACAAATGCAAATAACTATTGGCATCAAAACGTTCTAAGAATTTTTTGCCTTGATAAGAAAGGTAGGATTCCACTTGAAAATAATCGCCCCAAAAGCTGCCATCTGATTTTGTGGCACGTCCAAAGGCTTTCGCAAGTTGTAAATCGGTGCGGTAAGTCAGCATACCTAGCATACGCGCAATAGATAGCCCTTGATCTGGCGGTGTACCATCATAGTAATCGCCACCGTTAAAATTAGGATCATTAATGACCGCTTGACGCATTACGTGATTAAAACCTATGGCTTCAGCACTAAAATAAATGGATGAGCAAAGATTTACGATATTATCCATAAAATCAGGATAATCAATCGCCCATTGGTTCGCTTGCATACCACCAAAAGATCCGCCAATAATAGCTTTTAAATGGCTAATGCCAAGATGCTCAAGCAAGGCTTTTTGTACTTTGACAATATCTTGCACGACAATATTAGGAAATTGGCTACCATAAGGTTTACCTGTTTGCGGATTAATTGATGAAGGCCCAGTTGTTCCCTTGCAACCACCTAATACATTCGAACTAATAAAGAAATAACGATCCGTATCCAACGCTAAACCTTTGCCCATAAAATTCTGCCACCATCCATTGCGACCATCATCGAAATAAGGCTCAGCATCGCCAGTCAAAGCGTGGAAAATTAATACCGCATTATTTTTCTCAGCATTGAGCGTGCCATATGTTTGATACGCGACATTAATATGGGAAAGTTTGCCGCCAAGCATCAGAGTTAAAGGCTGTGTGTCGAAAAGCACTACATTTTGCACAGACATTGAAAACCTATCGTAATAATCAGAATGGCGTTTAAACTATCAGTAAGTCGATTAGCTTGTCAAGAAATTTTAGCCGTCTAAACGGCTAAATTATCGCACATCAATGCGATTCACAAAATCCATCAAATTCCCCTTGAAGTGCGGTCGATTTTTCATTATGTTTACCGCTATGCTAGTAAAAAAATTCTCCCCAAAATTCACCGCACTTTTTCGCGCACTACTCTACGCAATCTTTGCATTGATTATACTTTGCTTGCTAGTTGATCGAGGCGTCAGTTTTTATGTTCGCGATAAAATATTCACAAATATTGATGAACTCCCCTTTCGTCCCTGCGCCCTTGTGCTTGGCACATCAAAATACACCGTCAGCGGAAAACCGAACGTTTATTACGATAGTCGCTTAACCACAGCTAAAAGCCTAATCGAACAACAAAAAGTGAATTATCTTTTATTAAGTGGCGACAACCGAACTTTGCAATATAACGAACCAAGAGCAATGTTTCGCGATTTACGCAAAATGGGCGTGCCAGAAACTTTAATGTTCCGTGATTTTGCAGGTTTTCGCACCCTTGATTCCGTTATCCGCGCCGATAAAATTTTCCAAGTACAAGCATTTACGATTGTCAGTCAAAAATTTCATTGCGAACGCGCACTATTAATTGCCAAAGCACATAATATTGATGCCATTTGCTTTGTGGCAAAACAGCCAGAATTACATTTTTCCACACAAATAAGAGAAGTTTTTGCCCGCATAAAAGCGGTTTTTGATTTGATATTAGGGGTTGAGCCTTATTTTTTAGGAGAGCCAGAACCTTTGCCGAAGAAAAATTTTCAGTGAAATAATCGCTGAAATCTAATCAGTATTTCTACCAAAAATTTCCGCTAAAAATTTGCAAGCCTACTTAAAATTGGTTAAAATCTATACGCTTTTGCAAAGAATGTTAGGTATTACGTAAAGTCCCACGTTCAAATCCTTAAATTAGCAAAATTTATCAGGTGAATTATGAAACTCTCCCAAGCAAGCAAAAAAATAAGGACTGATTTTAAAGATCAGCCCTTTGTTTTAATGATAAATTTTATTCCACCACAGCCCAAAATTCGGCAACGGTGTGGAAAGATCCAAAGACTAAAACCACATCATTTTTTACCGCACTTTTGAGTGCTGTACACACACCATCCATAACAGAATTATCTGATGTAGCTTGAATATTTGGGAAATGACTTTTCAGTTTATCAGCTAATTCATCGCCTGACTGTCCGCGATAACCGCCTAAGGTTACACAATGCCATTCATCAATAATAGGCGTTAAATGTGCAAATACCCCATTTGCATCTTTATCTTTTAGCATTCCACATACGGCAATCATTTTGCCCTCAATGTTGCATTTAAGTGCGGTTAATTTTTCAGATAAATATTTTGCAGCGTGAGGATTATGCCCCACATCAACAATGATTGTTGGCAAGGTTTCAACTGGTACGCCAAGGTAATCCGCTAATTTTTCACGTCTATCTGCTTTTATTGCTTGAAAACGACCAACCAACTCCACCTCTTGCAAAGATTTTCGCAAAGTCTGTTCAGAAATATCAAAAGGTAAACATTGAATAGCAGCAAGAGCCGTTGCGGCATTCGCCAATGGAATCTGACAAAACGGCAAATTTTCTAACCGCACTTTTTTATTTTGCCATTGCCAATTTTCAGCATTTTGCTCAAATGACCAATCCACATCACATCGAGAAACTTGGCAATATAATTTTTCAGCCTGATCTAACATTGTTTGCGGCACATTAGGTTCGCCAATCACGACAGGGCAATTTTCGCGGAAAATGCCTGCTTTTTCAAAAGCAATAGCCTCTCTGGTATCCCCAAGAAAATCGGTATGATCAATATCGATGCTAGTAATCACCGCAAGATGGCTATCCACAATATTGGTCGCATCTAAACGTCCGCCCAGCCCCACTTCTAAAATCACCACATCTAATTTTGCTTGCTTAAATAAATGCAAGGCAGAAAGGGTGCTAAATTCAAAATAAGTCAGCGATTCTGTTTTATTTTCATCAATAAAAGTAAAAGAGGCAGTATGTGCTTCATCGGGTAAATCTTGATTTTGAATGCGTACTCGCTCGTTATAACGCAACAAATGGGGCGAAGAATACACGCCTACACGTAATCCGTGATTAAGCAAAATCGTTTCTAATAAGAGGCAAGTCGTGCCTTTACCATTCGTCCCCCCCACTGTTATCACATAAGGGGCGGGATGAAGTAAATCCAATTTTTCTGCCACGGATTTAATACGGTCTAAACCGAGATCAATCGGTTTAAAATGGCTTTTTTCTAAATAAGAAAGCCACTCAGCGAGTGGCGAAGTGGCTTTAAGTTGCATATTATTCATCTTCTGAAATCAGTTCAGGCTCAACAAAAGGAGAAGGTTGATTCGTTAATTTACTCAGTACACTTGCCAAAGTTTTACGCATTTCAGAACGTTTCACGATCATATCAATTGCACCTTTCTCAAGTAAAAACTCACTACGTTGGAAACCTTCTGGTAATTTTTCACGCACAGTTTGTTCGATAACACGAGGGCCTGCAAAACCAATTAAAGCTTTTGGTTCAGCAATATTTAAATCCCCTAACATCGCAAAACTGGCTGATACGCCACCTAAAGTTGGATCCGTTAGTACTGAAATAAATGGCACGCCTTTTTCACGCATTTGGGCAAGTACGGCACTGGTTTTTGCCATTTGCATTAAAGAAAACAAGGCTTCCTGCATACGCGCACCGCCACTTGCAGAGAAACATACAAAGGGACAATTCATTTCCATTGCTTTTTCAGCCGCTTTAACAAATTTTGCACCAACTACAGAACCCATTGAGCCACCCATAAAAGCAAAGTTTGATGCAGCCACAACAATTGGCATATTATAAAGTGTACCTGTCATAGTAATTAGCGCATCTTTCTCGCCTGTTTCTTTTTGCGCCGCACTGATACGATCTTTATATTTCTTTAAATCTTTAAATTTTAAAATATCTTTTGGTTCTAAATCTGCCGCAATTTCTTGGCTTGAATCTTCGTCCAATAATTTTAATAAACGCTCACGTGCGTCAATACGCATATGATGACCGCATTTAGGGCAAACATAAAGATTACGTTTGAGTTCTTCACTATAAAGTACTTGTTCACAAGCAGTGCATTTTGTCCATACGCCTTCTGGCACATTGGCTTTTCGAGTGGAAGAAGAAGGACTTTTACTAAAAATTCGGTTAATCCAGCTCATTTTTTGACCTTTTTATTGACTAGAAAATTGCACGTATTAGAACATAAATTTATAGAATTTGCTACTTGTAAGGCCGTTTTTATACTGCTCCGATTTCCTTTTCAACAAGATAATTTGCTCTCCTCTTATTGAACATTTTTTTTATATTTTTGTCTTATAGACCACGTTGTCTGAAATCTATTTTGGAGTATTTTATGAAAAAAACACGTTTTGTATTAAATAGTATTGCACTTGGATTAAGTGTATTAAGCACATCATTTGTTGTTCAAGCCACTTTGCCAAGTTTTGTTTCGGAACAAAACAGCCTTGCACCAATGTTAGAAAAAGTACAACCTGCCGTTGTCACTCTTTCCGTTGAAGGAAAAGCTAAAGAAGATTCTCGTTCTCCTTTTCTAGACGATATTCCTGAAGAATTTAAATTTTTCTTCGGCGATCGTTTTGCGGAACAATTTGGTGGACGCGGAGAATCAAAACGTAACTTCCGTGGTTTAGGTTCTGGTGTCATTATTAATGCAAGCAAAGGCTATGTTTTAACCAATAATCATGTTATTGATGGGGCTGATAAAATTACCGTGCAATTACAAGATGGTCGTGAATTTAAAGCAAAATTAGTGGGTAAAGATGAGCAATCAGATATTGCGTTAGTTCAACTTGAAAAATCAAGTAATTTAACAGAAATCAAATTTGCTGATTCCGACAAATTACGCGTAGGCGATTTTACTGTTGCAATTGGTAATCCATTTGGTTTAGGTCAAACTGTGACATCAGGTGTTGTTTCTGCATTGGGTCGTTCAACAGGCTCTGATAGCGGTACTTATGAAAACTACATTCAAACCGATGCAGCCGTAAACCGCGGTAATTCGGGTGGTGCGTTGGTAAATTTAAATGGCGAACTTATTGGCATTAATACCGCAATTATTTCTCCAAGCGGTGGCAATGCAGGAATTGCCTTTGCGATTCCAAGTAATCAAGCAAGCAATTTAGTGCAACAAATTTTAGAATTTGGTCAAGTGCGTCGCGGATTGCTTGGTATTAAAGGGGGCGAACTCAATGCTGATTTAGCCAAAGCCTTTAATGTGAGTGCGCAACAAGGTGCATTTGTGAGCGAAGTTTTACCGAAATCTGCTGCTGAAAAAGCAGGTCTTAAAGCGGGCGATATTATCACGGCGATGAACGGTCAAAAAATCTCAAGTTTCGCAGAAATGCGTGCAAAAATCGCAACCACTGGTGCAGGCAAAGAGATTAGCTTGACTTACTTACGAGACGGCAAATCCCACGATGTTAAAGTGAAATTACAAGCGGATGATGGTAGCCAACTTTCCTCTAAAACTGAATTACTCGCATTAGATGGCGCAACATTGAAAGACTACGATGCAAAAGGCGTTAAAGGCATTGAAATCACAAAAATTCAACCTAATTCGCTGGCTGCACAACGTGGTTTAAAAGCGGGCGATATTATTATTGGTATTAATCGTCAAATGATCGAAAACATTCGTGAATTAAATAAAGTGCTTGAAACTGAGCCATCAGCAATTGCACTTAATATTTTACGAGGTAACAGTAATTTCTATTTATTAGTGCAATAATCTGCTTGATATATTTAAGAAAAAAGTCCGATCACAATGATCGGACTTCTTTTTATGCAGCAATCGTTCTTAACAAATCCACCACAAATTCTAACCGCACTTTGTTATCGGATAGATCTTTCATAAACTTAAATTTTAATGGACCATCAAATCGATACACAATAGGTTCTTTTTGAATTAATTGAATAAATTTATCTGGATTCACTTGTGCTTTTGCTGAAAACTCAATAAAACCGCCTTGTGTTCCAGCATCAATTCGCACAACTTTTAACGGCTCAACCAATAAACGCAACTCTGCAATTTGTAATAAGTTTTTCGTTGCATCAGGCAATAATCCAAATCTGTCAATCAACTCGACTTTTAATTCATCTAATTCTGCTTTACTCTCTGCTGCAGCAATGCGTTTATAAAAGGATAAACGCATATTCACATCCCCTAGATAATCATCTGGCAATAAAGCTGGTACGCGCAATTCAATATCCGCTTGTTGTTGCGTCAATTCTTCTAATGATGGTTCACGCCCTTCTTTTAACGCTTTAACCGCCGCATCCAATAATTCCATATAAAGCGAAAAACCGATGCTTTCGATTTGTCCGCTTTGTTCGTTTCCGAGTAATTCTCCTGCACCACGAATCTCTAAATCATGAGTTGCTAAAATAAAACCAGCCCCAAGATTATCAAGGTTTTCCAATGCATCAAGACGGCGTTCAGCATCTTTTGTCATCATTTTTGGCGGTGGCGTAAGCAAATAAGCATAAGCCTGATGGTGTGAACGCCCTACTCGTCCACGTAATTGATGCAACTGAGCTAAACCAAAATGATCCGCTCGTTCAATAATAATGGTATTTGCCGTTGGTACATCAATACCCGTTTCGATAATGGTTGAACAAACTAAGACGTTATAACGCTGATGATAAAAATCACTCATCACACGCTCTAATTCACGTTCGCGCATTTGTCCATGCCCCACAATCACTCGTGCTTCAGGCACAAGTGCGGTGAGTTTTTCCGCTGTATTTTCAATACTTGCAACATCGTTATGAAGATAATAAACCTGTCCGCCACGCAAGATTTCACGCAAAATCGCTTCTCGTACAACAAGATCATCATTCTGGCGGACGAAGGTTTTAATACTTAATCGGCGAGCAGGAGGTGTGGAAATAATGGACAGATCACGAATACCATTCATCGCCATATTAAGCGTACGCGGAATTGGCGTTGCCGTTAGGGTAAGAATATCGATATTCGCACGGAGCTGTTTGATTTTCTCTTTTTGCCCTACACCAAAACGGTGTTCTTCATCAATAATCAACAATCCAAGATCGTTAAATTTTACATCTGATTGAATTAATTTATGGGTACCAATCAATATATCGACTTTGCCTTCTGCAAGGTTTTCCAGAATTTGTTTTTGTTCTTTTGCAGTTTTGAAACGCGATAACACTTCGACATTCACAGGCAAGTTCGCAAAACGATCTTTAAAATTCTCATAATGCTGTTGGGCTAACAATGTGGTTGGCACTAGCACTGCTACTTGTTTATGATTCATCACCACCAAAAAGGCAGCACGCATTGCCACTTCAGTTTTACCAAAACCCACATCACCGCAAACAAGGCGATCCATTGCTTTTGGCTGACACATATCAGAAATTACCGCATTAATTGCCATTTCCTGATCGTAAGTTTCTTCAAAAGGAAAGGTTGCAGCAAATTGTTGAAATTCTTCACGATCATATTTAAAGGCAAAGCCTTTCTTCGCTTCACGTTGTGCATAAACATCTAGTAACTCTGCCGCCACATCACGAATTTTCTCCGCTGCTTTTTGACGTGATTTCGCCCAAGCCTCGTTACCTAATTTATGTAATGGCGCACTTTCATCAGAACCACCAACATAACGGCTAATCAAATGTAATGAAGTCACTGGGACATAAAGTTTTGATTCATTGGCATAATTTAACAGCAAATATTCTGCTTTAATGCCGCCTGTATCTAAGGTGACCAAACCACCATAACGCCCCACACCATGATCAAGATGCACAACTGGTTGCCCTATTTTCAACTCGGCAAGATTGCGTACAAGCGTGTCAGGATTAATCGTTTTACGTTTATCTCTAGAACGTTGTTGAACACGTTCGCCAAGTAAATTAGCTTCGCCAATAATCGCAACAGGAAACGATTGTTCAATAATAAAACCTTGTTCAAGAGAGCTGACTAACAAGCTAAATTTTTCATTCTTAGCCTGTTCCAAGGATTGAATTTGTTTTGGCTTGAGTTTTAACGCTGAAAGCAAATCAAGCAAAGTCTCTCGGCGACCTTCCGTCTCCACCGAAAACAGTACGTTTCCTTTAAAATGCTCAATAAATTGGCGTAATTGCCCCAATGGTTCTTTTTGCTGGGATTGAATGGTCACTTCTGGTAAAGCGGCAACAGGTAAATTTTTCTGGCGTACCGATGACCGCACTTTTTCCGCCTTAAATGTAATACGTGGATAAGATTTCAATCGGCGATTAACTTCATCAACATTGAGCCATAATTTTTCAGGCGATAAAAGCGGACGCATCGGATCCACTTTACGTTGTTCATAACGCTGTTTGGCATCTTGATAAAAACGCTCGCCTTGCGTTTGGTTGTTTTCCATATCCACAAACAGCGTTTGTTCTGGCAAATAATCAAATAAAGTCGCCATTTCAGAAAAGAAAAGTGGCTGCCAATATTCAATGCCAGAAATCAAGGTACCTTTACTGATTTGCTGATAAATATGTTCGGGATCACGACGAATTTCGCCAAAGGTTTCACGAAATTGCGCACGGAAAAATTCAATCCCTTTGTCATCTGTTGGAAATTCGTGCGCCGGTAAAAGATTAATTGATGTAATTTCATCAAGAGTACGTTGGGTATCCACATCAAAAGTGCGAATAGAATCAATTTCATCATCAAAAAAATCAAGACGAAAAGGAACCGCACTTCCCATTGGGAAAAGATCTAACAAAGCACCACGAACGGCATACTCGCCGTGTTCTAATACTTGCTCTACCGCACGATAGCCTGCTGCTTCTAATTGTAAGCGCATTTTATCGATGACCAAACGATCGCCTTTTTTAATCAGAAGCACATTGTGTTGTAAATATTGTGGCGGGCAAAGGCGTTGCATTAATGTCGAAATCGGCAATAAGAAAATGCCTTTTTTCGCATTTTGTAAATGGAAAAGCGCACTTAAACGAGAGGAAATAATTTCTTGATGGGGAGAAAAGGTATCGTAAGGTAAGGTTTCCCAATCAGGAAAAAGGCATACATTTTGGCTGCTTAATTCCGATAAAATCCGTGATAAACGTACCGCACTTCGTGTATCTGGTGTGACTACTACAGTTAAATTTTGATTTTGCTCTGCAATTTCACTAATCGCCAGTGCATCAGCAGCTTGTAATACATTGCCTAAAATTTTGTGATCATTAGGTTGGGTTGGAATATCAGGTTGGAAAAAAGCCGTTTTCATAAATATAAATAGTGCGTCAATCTTGTATAAAAATTGACGCATAGTGTACTGGAATTTGACCTATCTTTCAACAAACTTACTGTTTAAAAAAACAGTCAATATTTATTTCTTTAAAGGAGATTCTTCTTTCTTCAAATTACCATTTTCATCTTCTGTTGCTGACATAGGCACGCAGCTACAATTAGGTTGATCTAAACCCCATTCTTTAATGAAGTTGTCATATTTTTCAAGTGCGCGTTTAAACCAGCCTTTTGGTTTTGCGGTTTGCTCTGTCATAAAATTCCTCGCGCTAAATATTGTTTAATTTCTAAACGCAAACATTCTACGCCTTTTTTCTTGTTAATGGGAAGTTGTTTTTTTGTTAAATAAGCGGAAATTAATGGAAAATTTTCTTTACCCGCTAATTTTAATAAACGCCTTATCGCAGGAACGCTCGAAAATAAAGTGCGGTGAAAATTAGCGAAGTTTTTTAAGCTCATCCAATCAAAATCATCAAGCTGCCAATCAAGCTGATTTTGCTCAAAATTTATGGAGAATGGATGAAAAGATAAAGAAATATTGCGCTGAAATTGTTTGTGTGCAGTATCAACTAAAGCCAAGCCTTCTTTGGAAAGACCTTTAAGGGCAATCGCTGAATAACAACCACTACTCGCTTCTTGATGTTCACCTAAATGCACCAAAACAAAACCACACTTTTGCCAAAATTTTGCCAATTCGTCAGTGTAACCAAAACTTACCGAAAGAAAATCCACTTCTGAATTTTCCATAAATTTCATTAGATTTTGACCAATGCCCTTTTGCTGCCAATTTGGTTGCACGGCGATACGTGAAATGCGGAGTGAACGCAATTTACAGGCTTGGGAAAGATTTTCGTGGAAACACAAGGCTTGTGGCACAAGATTCCCTTTCGGGCGGCGTTTGCCTTGTTGAATTTGAATAATCAACTCATTATCAGCCATATTTCCTTCTTCTAATGCCCAAATTGCACCGAGCAAATTCTGTTGATATTCGGCAAAATAAAAACGTTGATTTTCTCCATCAAGTAAACGGCGAAGATCGAGTGGCGATGTGCGGTAGTGAGCAATCGTCATTAGCCCATAAAAATCTCGAAAGAAAAATTGATGACTATATTCCCCTTGGCTGCCCTTGCTTGTGAGGGGAGCTACCGAAGGCTGAGGGGAGCTGGCTATATCTAAGTCCCCCTTCCGCCCTACGGGTACCTTCCCCCGCAAGCAGGGGAAGGAAAGATTTTTAGCGTTTTCCTCTATGTTATAAGTAATATTGCTATAGTCAAAGTGCTGAAAATCATCTTCGGCATTTAGTAACAAAAGATCATCAATAAAATGTTCTAAGGGATCATTTTCTTGCCAACGTAGAGGCTGTTTAAGCTCAAAATGCTGAAAAGTGCGGTGGATTTTTCGTTTAAATTTTAATTCAAAGCCACGTCCCGTTCCTTCGTAGCTATGAATTGTAGTACTGAAGACAATATATTGAAAATATTGAGAATATTGTTGCAATAAGGGCAATGGGATCATCGCTGCCTCATCTACCAGCAACCAAGCAGATTGACTAAATTCTGGTTCATTTTGTAACCGAATAGCCAGCTCATCGGGCGCAATAAATTCTATCTCTCGTTCTGAAAATTCAATAACCGAATGTACCGCACTTTTATTCGGTGCAGTCAGATAAACTGGTGCTTGAATTTGGTTAGCAAGCATTCCCAATAATGCAGATTTCCCTCTTCCCCGCTTAGCAGTTAGAAAATAAATATCCTGCTCGGCCTGTAAAATAGTCTCAATAATTTGTTGTTGCGCTAACGTGGCATTTTTGTGATGCTCGTTAGAATAAAAAACCGCAGGAAATTCAACCGCACTTTCCTCTCTTAAAATGGGGAAATGATAGCGTTTAATGCACTGTTTGAAATGATAAATAAAATTAGGCGTGGCAATTGCTGACTGATTTCCATTCCAACGTAAACTATCTTGATCAGGCTGCTGAGATAAATTTTCCCAATTGGATAAGACTAAACAAAGTGTACCGCCCACTTTTAGTGTTCCAGCTGCAATAGCCAGCGCTTCAAGATGAATGCCATTTCGTCCATCAAATAAGATATGTTCAAATTCTTGTCCAAGCAAATTTGTTGCTTTAGAAAAAGCAATGCCACTTTCGCCGATAATCAAAACGTTATCAGGCACAAGTGGCAAGGTTTTGCAGATTAAAATTTGAAGATGGCGAGATGGCATCGTGTTATTTTAAATAGGCAATTAATATCGCACCAATAAAACTTACGCAAGCAAGCCAAAAGAAAATGCTTTTGGGTTGAGAAACTTTTTTACTGAAAAATTTTGCAGCAAACAGGATATACAAAATCAGTAATGCAAATTTAGCCACTAACCATAATTCAATATCAAAAGCGAAGAGATATAAAATGACGACACCAGACACAATCAGCAAGGTATCTGATAAGTGCGGTAAAATTTTTAATAATTTTATCGAACGCCAATTTTTACCATTAAGCTGCATTGCACCACGAATTACTAACAATGCCAAACTTACAAAGGCGAAAAAAATATGTAAATGAACTAACATAATCACTCCCAAAAAAGTAAGAAAAGTGCGGTCAAAATCCACCGCACTTTCTCAATCTAAATTACTTCGCAATACGTTTATATTTAATACGATGTGGCTGAGTAGCGGCATCGCCTAAGGTTTTCTTTTTCCACTCTTCGTAGTCTGAGAAGTTACCTTCATAGAACGTGACTTTACCTTCATCGCCGTAGTCTAAAATATGCGTTGCGATACGGTCTAAAAACCAGCGGTCGTGGGAAATAACCATTGCACAGCCTGGGAATTCTAAGATCGCATTTTCTAAGGCACGCAAGGTTTCAACATCTAAGTCATTGGTTGGTTCGTCCAGTAATAGCACGTTACCACCACGTTGTAGAAGTTTAGCTAAGTGTAAACGACCACGTTCCCCACCCGATAATTCGCCTACTCGTTTTTGTTGGTCCACACCTTTGAAGTTGAAACGCCCCACATAAGCACGGCTTGGAATTTCAAAGTTGCCGATAGTGAGAATGTCTTGTCCATTAGACACTTCTTCCCACACGGTTTTCTTGTCATCCATAGCGTCACGGAACTGATCCACCGAAGCAAGTACAACGGTTTCGCCCATCGTAATAGATCCATTATCTGGTTGTTCTTGACCTGAAAGCATACGAAATAAAGTTGATTTACCCGCACCATTTGCCCCGATAATACCAACGATTGCGCCTTTTGGAATACTGAATGATAAATCATCAATCAAAGTGCGGTCGCCATAAGACTTGGTTAAGTTTTGCACTTCAATCACTTTATCGCCTAAGCGTGGACCTGGTGGAATAAAGAGTTCATTCGTCTCGTTTCGTTTTTGATATTCGCCAGAGTTCAATTCATCAAAACGAGCCATACGTGCTTTGCTTTTCGCTTGGCGACCTTTTGGATTTTGTCGAACCCATTCCAATTCTTTCGCAATGGATTTTTGACGCGCATTTTCAGCTGCTTGTTCTTGTTCTAAACGTTTCTCTTTTTGCTCTAACCAAGAAGAATAGTTACCTTCCCAAGGAATACCCTCACCGCGGTCAAGCTCTAAGATCCAACCTGCAACGTTATCTAAGAAGTAACGGTCGTGGGTAATTGCCACAACAGTGCCTTCATAATCATGTAAAAATCGCTCTAACCATGCCACAGATTCCGCATCTAAGTGGTTAGTAGGTTCGTCTAATAACAACATATCAGGTTTTTCGAGTAATAAGCGACAAAGTGCTACACGGCGACGCTCTCCTCCTGATAAATGTTCGATTTTAGCATCCCAATCAGGTAAACGTAATGCATCTGCCGCACGCTCTAATTGGTTATCTAAATTATGCCCATCGTGTGCTTGAATAATGGCTTCAAGATTGGCTTGTTCTGCCGCTAATTTATCAAAATCTGCATCAGGATCCGCATAAAGTGCATACACTTCATCTAAACGAGTCAGTGCATTTTTCACTTCAGAAACCGCTTCTTCCACTGCTTCACGCACGGTTTGTTGTGGCTCGAGTTTCGGCTCTTGCGGAAGATAACCAATTTTAATACCTGGTTGCGGACGAGCTTCTCCTTCAAACTCTTTATCTACGCCTGCCATAATGCGTAAAAGAGTCGATTTACCCGCACCGTTTAAGCCCAATACCCCGATCTTAGCACCTGGGAAAAAGCTTAAAGAAATATCTTTCAAAATATGACGCTTCGGCGGCACCACTTTGCCAACACGATGCATCGTATATACAAATTGAGATGACATTAATAATTCCTCACAAAAAAATTCGCCCTATTCTACTGGAAAATAGAGCGAAAATATAGGAAACAAGTGGACAGATTTTGCAAAAGTTTGGCGAAACCTAACCACTTGTAAATATTTAGAGTGAAGTATTCTCTAAATTAAATAGACACTTTAGGACTTAAATTACATTGCAAATGCAGAAGTGCCATGCCGATGTAGAGCGGACTTAACATTCGCAAGGCTTTGTTGAAAACGTTTATTGTGTTCAAGGTTCCATAAATCAATACGTGTTTGCAGATTAAGCCAAAACTCAGGCGTAGTATCAAATGCTTTAGCAAGTTTAACTGCCATTTCTAGCGTAATTCGTGAACTATTATTAACAATATTGCTTGCCGTATTACGATGTACATCTAAAATTTGAGCTAAATCATTAATTTTAAGACTTAAAGGTTCTAAAAACTCTTCTTGTAGAATTTCGCCAACAGAGGTGGGTTTTCTCGTCATCATATTATCTTCCTTATAAATTATAAGAATGTGGATCTAAATACAAATTATTTACTTCTTTATTTTCATATTTAAAAATCAAACGATATTGTTTATTCACTCGAATGGAATAAATTTTATTTTCTTTTGGCTCAAGCAACTCCAAGTGGTTAGCTGGTGGAGAACGTAAATCGTTGATATTTTCTGAGGCACTTATCATATCTAATTTTCTTGCCAATACTTTAGATAAATTAGAAGGAATCTTACTATGAGCATCACCATATTGATAAAACCTATAAAGATAATCATCTCTAAAATGCTCACGCTTTAAATTAAACATCTATTATTCTCTTGGTTATACTCGAGCTGATCATAATAAGAATAAATGCACAATGCAAGAGTGCATCTTTCTACTTAGATAAAAAAAACCACCCGAAACGGGTGGCAGGAAAGTAGTTTAGCTATATTTATGATTATTTTATTTAGGAACTTTATGAATATCAAGCAATTACTTGACGGGAGCAATGTTACTGAATATTCAGAGACGAGGGAAATGCTATTGAGAGTTTTTTTGATTTACATCAATATTTTTGACCGAAAAATTCGTTTTTGCGTGTAGAATAAACAACTTCTAATGCTAACGTTCAAAATAATTAGGATTTTTTGTGAAAACGTATTCATTATTACTCGGTCTATTCTTTAGTTGCAGTGCTTTATCTCACCCCCATGCATTTATTGATATACAAAGCACGCCCATTATAGAAAATAATCAACTTACTGGTTTTTCAATGAAATGGACGTTGGATGAACCAAGTTCGTCTGCAGTTATTTATGATATGAAACAAGCTAGAACTAAAACGGAGAAACAAAAACTTCTTGATGACGTCATGGGAAATATCGTCAGTGAACATTATTTCAGCTATTTATATGACAAGCAAAATAATAAAATCAAATATTCCCCTCGCCTAAAAAATTACGGCATTAACGTTCAAGGTTTACAACTGCAATATTATTTTGATGTGCCACTCGCCCATTCTCAAAAGTTAGAAAAAAACACATTTAGCTTACAAACTTACGATTCCACTTATTATGTGGCGATGACTTACGCCTCAAAAAGTGCGGTAGATTTTTCCGCACTTCCGAAAAATTGCCAAGGAAAATTAATTGAACCTAATGTGGATGAAAAAATCCAAGCCTACGCATCTTCACTTGATAAATCCCAAAAGAACGAAGATGATTCCTTAGGCGTGATGTTCGCACAAAAAATAATAATTCAATGTGAGTAGAAATGAAAAAATATAAAACAGTGCTAATGTTATCGATTGTTGCATTAGCCTTATTTGGCTATTTTTCCCCTTGGTTTTTCTTACATATTGCTGTATGGCAAAAAGATTTTAATCAACTTATTTCGGAAAATTTACATCAAATTCAAAATAATAGCATCAAGGCAGGCATCACGCTTATTTTCGCCAGCTTTGTTTACGGCGTACTCCATGCTCTCGGGCCAGGACACGGCAAATTTATTATCGCCAGCTATCTTTCCACTCATGAAAGCCAATTAAAACAAAGCACTATTTTGAGTTTACTTTCTTCCTTAATGCAAGGTATTGTCGCCATTACAGCAACCACATTGCTTGTTGTAGTACTAAATCTTTCATCACGTTATTTCAAATTAAGTCAGCTTTGGTTAGAACGAACTGCCTTGCTATTATTGGTATTTCTCGGCTGTTATTGGATTTGGCAAGGTTTACGTGCCTATCGTAAAAAAGCTAAATTAACCATTAAATCCCTAAATCCACTCTCCCTACACGAAAAAAGTGCGGTGAAAAATAACCGCACTTTTCAATCAAACACCTGTGGCTGTGGACACCAACATTTGCCAAGCCCCACGCAAACTGCACAAGCAACCAATCTAAAATCACAATTTCTAGTCATTTTAACAATTGGTATGCGACCATGTAGTGGTGCAATTTTCGTTTTATTTTTAGCTTATATGCTTGATCTTTATGGCTGGGGAATCTTAGCTGTATTAGCTATGTCTTTCGGCACGGGGCTTATGTTGTCAGCCTTCGCAGGAATTGTACGTTATGCACGAAATACCGCAATTCACTTAGGGCGTTGGTATAGTTCAAAAAATACGAAAGGAAAAAGCGAAAGCATCGTGAAATTAATAGCAGGTGGAATAATGCTATTTTTTGCCTCGAGTTTGTTGTATGGAACGCTAAACCCAGTAAATGGAGGCACTATTTTATTTGGAAATTAATAAGCTATTAAAGCTATTTTATTATCAAGAGATAATAAGTTGCATTGATATTTTATTAAATTATAAACAACGGTCAGATATAAATCTTATTAGAAAATACCTCTTAATCCACACATCAACAGAATATATTGAACATATTGAATTAATTTGGTACTTCAAACAATAAAAAACTCTCTCAAAAACATTTTTCGTCAGTTGCTTTGATTACAGAATAAAGCTGTGAACCAGTAATAGCATCACTAGAATTTTCAGAGATCTCGCCTGCACCAACGTTTTGGATTTGTCGTTTAACATTGTTATTACCAATAACTTACTGTGCCATTATCGGTTGCGGCAACACCTTTAGATAGCGTAGTGTCTCCGATTTTCATATCACTTACTGCATGTTTAGTAGATGTACTTGAAAATTGACCAATAGCAATTCCATTTAAAGCTTCACGATATTGATCTCCCCAATAATTATTAACATTTGCACGAGAACCAATAGCAATGGAATCCGTCGCTAATGCGTTGGCATATACGCCGACAGTAACTGAACGAGTTCCCTGCGCACCAGATTTTTCTGTAAACCGATCTAAGTTATTACTAAATACTGCACCTGGATTTCTTCCTTCTGCATTTATGCGGGAGGTTGTTAGCCAATCTGCCCAAATACCGTATTTTCTGTCGATGTCGTTCCATCATCTTTTATAGTACCTTTTTTGTAACCTTCAGCATTTACGTGCACAAAACCCTTATAACGTTTCATCATCAGATTTAATGTACCTACAGCATCTATAGCAGATAAAACACCTAGAGTTTCTGAACCTTCAAGAGCAACATTTTTCAGAATTTCACTATTATGATCTGATACGACTGCAACACCTTGTTTAGGAATATCATTGTAATTAATAGTGGCAGCATTGCTAACTGAAGCTAGCAATGTTGATGTTATAAGAACTGTAAGAATAGATATGATAAATTGTTTTGTGGCTTTTTGAGTATTATTAGAAGCAGAACTTGCTTTTGCACTACTTTTCGCTAATTCTGAAACAACCTCTTGTCTCTGCGTTGTTTTGTTCCAAATAATTTTAAATACACGATTCATAAATAAATAACCTTCATTTCAGGGGTATCGATAGCCCACATATTTTTTAACGCATTTTCTAGATAGTGACGTTTAAATAAGCGTGAGATAAAGGTTGGCGATTATATATATCAATATGATTAATGCTTGTTTTTTGTAAAGATTTGTAAAGAAAGAAGATATTCAAATTAACTTCATAAGCATAATGTGACAACTAATTATCAATTCAATAAATAAAATGTAAATTAAATTTACATTTTTATACATTTTGATTGACAAGGAATGAGCTCCTTATTAAAATGCACGCCCTATTCCTTGTGATACAAAGTTTATTCCTCCTTAGTTCAGTCGGTAGAACGGTGGACTGTTAATCCATATGTCGCTGGTTCAAGTCCAGCAGGAGGAGCCAATTTTTCTTTTGGTTTAGAGTTTGTTTGTCTCCTTTTACAAATTTCTAAATTAGCAACCAAAAGATTTTAAGTCCATCCTGTTGATGGGCTTTATTTTTATCAATATCATCTCTTTTTTCTATCCACAGAGCCTGTGGATAACTTTGTGGATTAACTTTTTAAAATTTTGCGGATCCCTTGTTCTTACAAGGGTTGTTCGATCTTGATTACAGATTAGCCTAAAATTAAATTTTGATTTAAAATCAATAAGTTAAGTTTTGTCTAGTAAAAAATTAAAGTTTTTTTTATGAATTTGTGACATCTTCCTCTTGACATCACTAAGTCTGTGTAAAACTTAGATTTTTGCCTGATCAATTTTACACATTAAATATGCTAAAATAGACATTATTCAAAACTATGAAAAAACCGACCGCACTTTATGTCTGAAAAAATCAACACAAAACCATTCATTCTGCATTCCGACTTTCGCCCCTCTGGCGATCAGCCACAAGCTATCGAAAAATTGGCTGAAAATTTAACGGATGGTTTGGCGCATCAAACTTTGCTCGGGGTAACAGGCTCTGGAAAAACGTTTACTATTGCCAACGTAATTGCCCAATTAAATCGCCCCGCAATGTTACTTGCACCGAATAAAACCCTTGCAGCCCAACTTTATGCAGAAATGAAAGCCTTTTTTCCAGAAAATGCGGTGGAATATTTTGTGTCTTACTATGATTATTATCAGCCAGAAGCCTATGTGCCCAGCAGTGATACATTTATTGAAAAAGATGCGTCTATTAATGATCAAATCGAACAAATGCGTCTTTCTGCGACGAAATCTTTTCTAGAACGTCGAGATACTATCGTGGTAGCTTCAGTTTCCGCAATTTATGGTTTGGGTGATCCTGATAGCTATTTACAAATGATGTTGCATTTACAACAAGGTGCCATTATCGATCAACGCCAAATTTTATCGAAATTAGCGGAATTGCAATATACCCGCAATGATCAAGCATTTCAGCGTGGGACTTTCCGTGTTCGCGGAGAAATTATTGATATTTTCCCCGCGGAATCCGATGATCGTGCAGTGCGTATTGAATTATTCGATGATGAAATTGAACGATTAAGCTTATTTGATCCGCTTACTGGCAGTAGTTTTGGTGCTGTCCCACGTTTTACGATCTATCCTAAAACTCACTATGTGACGCCCAGAGAACGCATTTTAGATGCGATAGAAAACATCAAAAAAGAACTCGTATCACGCCGTGAATACTTCATTAAAGAACATAAACTTTTAGAAGAACAGCGTATCAGCCAACGTACCCAATTTGATATTGAAATGATGAATGAATTGGGCTATTGCTCGGGCATTGAAAACTACTCTCGCTATTTATCGGGAAGAAATGAGGGCGAGCCACCACCAACATTATTCGATTACATGCCCTCTGATGCCATTTTAATTATTGATGAATCTCATGTGACTGTGCCTCAAATTGGCGGGATGTATCGTGGCGACCGTTCACGTAAAGAAACCTTAGTCGAATATGGATTCCGTTTACCGTCTGCATTGGATAATCGTCCGTTACGCTTTGAGGAATTTGAACGCTTAGCCCCACAAACCATCTATGTTTCCGCAACACCAGGGCCTTATGAATTAGAAAAATCAGGCAGTGAAATCATCGATCAAGTGGTTCGTCCAACTGGTTTGCTTGATCCGCTTATTGAAATTCGCCCAGTGTCTATTCAAGTAGATGATTTACTTTCCGAAGCTCGCCAAAGAGCGGATAAAAATGAGCGCGTTTTAGTGACAACACTCACCAAGAAAATGGCGGAAGATTTAACGGATTATTTAGATGAACACGGGATTCGTGTACGTTATCTACATTCTGATATTGATACCGTGGAACGCGTCGAAATTATCCGTGACTTGCGTTTAGGCGAATTTGATGTATTGGTTGGAATTAACTTATTACGTGAAGGTTTAGATATTCCGGAAGTGTCTCTTGTAGCGATTTTAGATGCGGACAAAGAAGGATTTTTACGTTCCGAACGTTCTTTAATTCAAACCATCGGTCGTGCTGCACGAAACTTAAACGGTAAAGCGATTTTATATTCGGACAGCATCACCAAATCGATGGAAAAAGCCATTACAGAAACCAACCGTCGTCGTGAAAAACAAAGTAAATACAATGAAGAACATGGCATTGTGCCACAAGCATTAAATAAGAAAGTCGGTGAATTGTTAGATATTGGACAAGGTGCAAACCAAAAAGCGAAAGCCAATAAACAACGTGGAAAAATGGCGGCAGAACCAACCGCACTTTATCATGCACCGAAAAATGCCAAAGAATATCAACAACAAATCAAAAAACTGGAACAACAAATGTATAAATTTGCGCAAGATTTGGAATTTGAAAAAGCCGCTGCAATTCGCGATCAATTACATCAATTACGTGAACAGTTTGTTTTTGATAACTAAAAGAAACGCCAGCTTAAGCTGGCGTTCCGTTTATTTGTTTTCACCTAAAGAATACAAGCGATTCTTATATAAATAACTACCTAATAAAGCGTGAGCTAATGCCTCTTTTTTCATCGCTTCAGGTACGTCTTTTGGCGTTAAAGTTTCTGAAGCTTTATCATAATGATAACCTTGCGCTGCTTTATTTGGCATTTGAATTACCACATCATTATTGCCTTTCATCATTGCTTGAGTTTGATCATATTGCATAAAGGCACGATCTGGGTTTACATCTTGCGTTAAATCAAAACCAATCATTGGATAATTGCCACTTACGCCGGCTAAAGAAAGCAATGTGGGGTTGGCATATCAATTTGGCTCACAAGACGGCTGTCACGGCGTGGCGCAATGCCATCGCCAAGAATCAAAGCTGGAATATGGAAATGCTTAATCGGCACAAGACTTGCTCCGCCTACACGAGAATCGTGATCCGCAACAATTAAGAAAATCGTATCTTTCCAATAATTAGACTGTTTTGCCATTTTAAAGAAATGACCTAACGCATAATCCGCATATTTTGCCGCGTTATTACGAGTGGCTTTTGGTTGCTCATAAAGCTCAATTTTGCCATCTGGATATTCAAATGGATCGTGATTGCTGGAGCTAAATACTAAACTAAAAAACGGTTTACCTTCATTTTGTAATTTCGTGAAAGTTTCATTGGCTTTATCAAATAAATCCTCATCACTCACGCCCCAAGTGCCAGTAAATGTTGGATTTTGGTAATCTTGTTGATCCCAAATATCTTTAAAACCATTGCCATAGAAAAAGCTCGCCATATTGTCGAAATGCTTTTCACCGCCATAAATAAATGAAGTGTTATAACCTTGTTTATGCAATAAATCCGCAATAGTAAAGAAACCACTTTGGGCATTATTAAGTTTCACCACCGCACGAGCTGGCGTTGGCGTAAAACCTGCGGTTGTTGCTTCAATACCGCGTACTGAACGCGTGCCTGTTGCATAAAGATTTTCAAATAACCACCCTTCTTTTGCGAGCTGATCCACATTTGGAGAAAGTGGTTTGCCACCGAGCGTTCCAATAAACTGAGCACCGAGACTTTCTTGTAGCAAAATCACGATATTTTTAGGTTTACCCTGATAAGTCGCGGCATTTTTCGTTAAAGTTGGGTATTTATCTGAAATGTAATCACTTTCTGGACGGCCTCGGCAGGCTTTAACAATACGAAACATTTCATCTGCATCCATTTTTCCGTACATTTCTGAAGATTTTTCTTCATCTTTAAATTGCTGTGCCGCATAAATGACCGAATAGCCAGAATTAAGCACCAAAGAATTCACTAACGCATCAGAAGAAAATGCCACCATGGCCGGATTAATACCGCGGTGTTGAAAACTTGAACGCGCGCCAAGAAAGCTCACGACAATCACAAGCAAAGCAATCACTGGGCGAAATTTCCAACTCATTGAACGTAAATTTTTGACTGCCCAACCAGAAATTTTCCAATAAATCACGGCAGCTAAAACAGTGAAAACAAGGCTAAAAATTACCGCACTTAAATGTCCTTCCGCAAGCATTGAAAAAACTTCTTTCGGATAAATCAGATATTCGATAAATAAACGATTTGGTCGGTAATCGTAGGTTTCAATAAAGGCAGGTGTGGCAATTTCCATAAAGATAATAAACACACTGCCAAGTGTTAGCCAAACGCGTAAAATTTTTACCCAAACTTTGCTGCTATGGAACAATGTTGTGAGCAATGCTGGTACGCCAAATAAATAACAGAGAGCTACAACATCCATTCGTACGCCTTGCAAAAATAATTGCAACCAGCCATCTACTGCGGATACACGTTCTGATTGCCATACTGCAAGTCCCAAACGGGATAAGGAAAGGATGATGAGATTAATCAACACGAAGGTGAAGATGGGGAATAAAGGAGAATGCGCTTTTTTCATTGTAAAAACCACTAACAAAACGGCATGCAAGCCGTATTAAATTGAAGAAAGATAGGCAACTGTCTATCGGTCGGTTCCTTTTCGACACGACAAAAGTCTTAAAGTGCGGTCAATTTTCGCATAGTTTTACTTAATCTCAAATGTAAACAATATGCTGAATTCTGTGTAGAGCAATTTTTGCTAATCACATTCACTAGAATGAGAAAAATAAAGCCTCGAGAAAAATCGAGGCTTTGTTAAGTAAACGGCGGAAATTTAATAAAAATTTACCGCACTTTTTCAATTACTCTTGTTGTGCTTTCACCGCAGCATAGGCAATCATATTAATAATACGGCGAACAGACGCCCCCGGATTAAGAATATGCGCAGATTTGTTCATCCCCATTAAGATCGGGCCAACGGTAATTGCCGTAGTGGTGCCGCGTAATAAGCTATAACTAATGCGTGATGAGCTCAAATCAGGGAACACTAATAAATTTGCGCTTCCCTTCAATGGGCTATCAGGCATGACTTCTTTTCTATGAGCTTCATTCATCGCTAAATCGCCACGCATTTCACCATCGATCATTAAGTGCGGATTACGCTCTTTTACAAGCTGTAACACTTCACGCATTTTTGGTGCACCTAATGAATCAGATGAACCAAAATTAGAATGAGAAAGCAATGCAACCGCAGGTTCAATACCAAAACGATGGATTTCTTCTGCTGCCATTAAAGTGATTTCAGCTAATTCTTCTGTTGTTGGATTACTGTTTACATGGGTATCAGTTAAGAATACGTTACCAGTCGGTAATACAAGGCTATTTAAAGCAGCAGCAGTTTTTACGCCATCTTTTAAGCCAATAATATCGCGAATAGAAGCAAGGTGTTTTCCGTATGAACCAAATAAACCACATACTAAAGCGTCTGCATAACCTAAGCTAAGTAATGTAGAAGCTAATACGGTAGTGTTAGAACGCACGACACGTTTTGCGATTGCAGGTGTAATGCCTTTACGTTTAGTAAGTTCGTAATAGTGTTTCCAACATTCTTCATAGCGAGGATTATCTTCGTTATCCACAATTTCAAAATCGACACCAGCGGTTAAACGTAAACCAAGTTTTTTAATTTTTTCTTCAATCACGCTACGGCGACCAATTAAGATTGGATTTGCTAAGCCCATTGAAATCACTTCTTGGGTGGCATGTAATGCTTTATTTTCTTCCCCTTCCGCCAAAATAATGCGTTGTTTTGCCGCTTTTGCTTGGCTGAAAATAGGACGCATAAACAAGCTCGTTTTGTAAACAAACTGAGTTAGTTTTTCAACATAAGCATCCCAATTTTGGATTGGACGAGTTGCCACACCTGATTCCATTGCGGCTTTTGCTACCGCTGGTGCGATACGCACAATCAAGCGAGGATCGAATGGACGAGGAATCACATAATCAGTACCAAATGTCGCCCCTTCACCACCGTAAGCAGAAGTTACAACTTCGTTTTGCTCTTCTAACGCAAGGTCTGCAATGGCATAAACTGCCGCACGTTTCATTTCTTCATTAATAGTAGTTGCGCCCACATCTAATGCACCACGGAAAATGAATGGGAAACAAAGCACGTTATTTACTTGGTTTGGATAATCAGAGCGGCCTGTACATACAATCGCATCGGGACGAACCGCTTTCGCTTCTGGCGGAGTAATTTCAGGATTTGGGTTAGCTAAAGCAAGAATAATTGGATGCGCAGCCATGGTTTTCACCATATCTTGTGTAAGCGCACCAGCCGCAGAACAACCTAAGAAAATATCTGCATTTGGAATCGCATCGCCAAGTTTACGCCAGCCATTATCTTCAATTGCATAATCTTTTTTGGTTTGATCCATTTTGTCATCACGGCCTTTATATACCACGCCTTTCGAGTCGCAAACCGTGATGTTTTCACGTTTCATACCTAAAGAAAGCAATAAGTTCAAGCACGCAATAGATGCTGCACCCGCACCAGATGCCACAAGACGAACATCTTCAATTTTTTTACCTACAATACGAAGAGAATTGATAATTGCGGCAGCACTGATGATCGCCGTACCATGTTGGTCATCATGGAATACAGGAATATTCATTCTCTCACGCAATTTTTGTTCAATATAGAAACATTCTGGTGCTTTAATATCTTCTAAGTTTACCCCACCGAAAGTTGGCTCTAACGAAGCAATAATATCAACAAGTTTATCGGGATCATGTTCATTCACTTCAATATCAAATACGTTGATGCCCGCGAATTTTTTGAATAATACACCCTTCCCTTCCATTACCGGTTTGCCCGCAAGCGCGCCAATATTGCCAAGACCAAGTACCGCTGTACCATTGGAAATCACCGCCACTAAATTTCCACGCGCCGTATATTTATAAGAGGCTGCAGGATCTTTTTCAATTTCTAAACAAGGCTCTGCCACACCCGGTGAATAAGCTAAAGCCAGATCGCGTTGTGTTGCTAATGATTTTGTTGGGGTAACTTCGATTTTTCCAGGAATTGGGAATTCATGGAAATCCAAGGCTGCTTGACGTAATTGTTCACTCATAATAAATGCTCCATTTTATTGAAACAGGATTGAAATATTACGTCGATTATAGCGGTTTTTTATTCAAAAAATTGTGACAGACTGCAAATTTTCACAAAATCATTACAAAATTTTTTGATGCGAGGCATTAGCTAGACTTTTCATTTTTCAGCAAAAAAGGTAGGATTTTCACAAGAGAATCATAGAGGATAAGAAAATGAATCCATTTCAAAAAATTAAAAGTGCGGTGAATAAATGCCAAAGATTTTTTATCAATCGTTCATTACAACGTAAATTGACTAACCAAGGCATGACTGTCATTTCTGCGAATTGCGTGGGGGCTTTTATCTTACATGATTTGCACCAGCCGTTTAATTCCCCTTTTGTGAATCTGTATCTCTCGCCACAGGATTTTTTACGTTATTTAAAAAATATAGGTTTCTATCTCAATCAACCTCTCACATTTGTGCAAACGGAAAAAAGTTATCCCGTAGGAAAACTTGCGGATCTTGAAATTCATTTTATGCACTATCACAGTGAGCAAGAAGCTAATGAAAAATGGCAACTTCGCACATCACGCATCAATTTAGACAATCTTTTTATTATGATGACGGATCGAGACAGCGTGACCGAAAAAGACATTCAACTTTTTGATCAACTCCCTTTTCAAAATAAAGTGATTTTTACTCACAAGCCCTATCCAGCTTTTAAATCGGCTTATTATATAAAAGGCTTTGAGAAGCAAAATCAGGTGGGCGATATTTTTGAATTTTCAGGCTGGAATGGAAGAAAATATTACGACCAATTTGATTATGTGAAGTGGTTTAATCAAACTAGATAATAACCAACGAATATAAGGCTGCATTGCAGCCTTTTTTGTTTCGTTATAAAAGCAAAAACCTGTACAATGCCTAGCGAATTTTAACAAGAGAAAACATAATGAGATTAGATAAATTTATTGCTGAAAATACGGGCTTAACGCGTTCTCAAGCAACGAAAGCAATCCGTCAAAGTGCGGTAAAAATTAATGGTGAAATTGTCAAAAGTGGTGCGGTTCAAATTTCACAAGAAGACAAAATTTATTTTGAAGATGAATTATTAACTTGGGTGGAAGAAGGTCAGTATTTTATGTTAAATAAACCACAAGGTTGTGTTTGTTCTAATGATGACGGCGACTATCCAACAATTTATCAATTTTTTGATTACCCTTTAGCGGGCAAATTACATAGCGCGGGTCGCTTAGATGTGGATACAACAGGTCTCGTCTTGCTTACCGATGATGGACAATGGTCACATCGCATCACTTCCCCCAAACATCATTGTGAAAAAACCTATTTAGTGACCTTAGCTGATCCCGTAGAAGAAAATTATGCCACAGCTTGTGCAGAAGGCATTTTATTACGCGGAGAAAAAGAACCCACTAAACCAGCAAAATTAGAAATTTTAGATGATTACAATGTAAATCTAACCATTTCTGAAGGCCGCTATCATCAAGTAAAACGTATGTTTGCCGCACTTGGTAATAAAGTCGTCGGATTACATCGCTGGAAAATTGGTAATGTAGTGTTGGATCAATCCTTAGATGAAGGGGAATACCGCTCATTGACTCAAAGTGAAATTGAAAGTTTGGTAAAATAATATGAATCAACAAAAATCGACTTTCATCTTTATTCTTACCCTCGGCATTCTCTCTATGTTACCGCCTTTTGGCGTGGATATGTATTTGCCGTCTTTTTTAGAAATTGCGAAAGATCTCGACGTAAGTCCAGAACAAGTACAACACACGCTCACTTCTTTTGCCTACGGTATAGCATTCGGTCAGCTTTTCTGGGGGCCTTTTGGCGATAGCTTTGGACGAAAACCGATCATTTTACTCGGTGTCATTGTAGGCGCGCTAACAGCTTTAGTACTCACCGAAATAAATTCAGTTGGAAATTTCACCGCACTTCGTTTTGTGCAAGGTTTCTTTGGTGCCGCACCAGTTGTGCTTTCAGGTGCATTATTGCGTGATTTATTTAGTAAAGATCAGCTATCTAAAGTAATGTCCACCATCACGTTAGTGTTTATGCTTGCGCCTTTAGTTGCGCCAATTATTGGTGGTTACATCGTTAAGTTTTTCCATTGGCATGCGATTTTTTACGTTATTTCGCTCGTGGGATTATTAGCCGCTGCATTGGTCTTTTTCATCATTCCAGAAACCCATAAAAAAGAAAATCGCATTCCGCTGCGCTTAAATATTATCGCTCGCAATTTCCTTCTGCTTTGGAAGCAAAAAGAAGTGCTTGGCTATATGTTTGCCGCCTCTTTTAGCTTTGGTGGGTTGTTTGCTTTTGTGACGGCAGGATCAATTGTCTATATCGGCATTTATGGCGTTCCCGTCGATCAGTTCGGTTACTTCTTTATGATGCATATCGTTACGATGATCTTTGCCTCCTTTTTGAATAGCCGATTTGTTACTAAAGTGGGTGCAGAAACAATGTTACGGATAGCCCTCGCAATTCAATTCCTTTCTGGAATGTGGCTAATTTTAACCGCACTTTTAGATCTTGGTTTTTGGCCAATGGCAATTGGCGTCGCCTTTTTCGTCGGTCCAAACCCAGTGATTTCATCAAATGCAATGGCATCAGCTTTAGAAAGATGTCCTCAAATGGCGGGAACAACAAATTCTTTGATTGGTAGCGTACGTTTTGCAGTGGGTGCAATTATGGGAAGTTTAGTCGCGTCAATGAAAATGGATACTGCCGCACCAATGCTCTTTACTATGGGGGCATGTGTCGTGATTTCCGTGTTGGCGTATTACTTTCTAACCAGCCGAAATCTTAAAAGCCGTGGGTAAATTCCCCACGGCGCAATGATTGTTTTCTTTATTAAACAAAAACCATCCATAACGGCAAGCAAACAGCAATAAATAATAGGATAAATAAACTATTGGTAGATAATTTCCACTTTTGGAAACTATGCAGAATCAGAATAGCCGCAATCGCAAAATGGCAAACAAAATAAATGATGTAGGCAAAAACACTCTCAGAATTAACCGCACTTTCCATACCATTTAAAAGTAAAAATAAAAACATTGCCAAAGCATTTAGGGCAAGCAATATAATCATTGCTAAAGGCAACAATGCTATAAAACCTTGTAAACGATTTCGTGCAATAACAAGTGCAAGATTTGCTAAAATCACGCCAGATAAAATTGGTGCAAAAGGGTTATATTCAGCAAAATCACTTGCAGGAAGCACGGTAAAAATCATTAAATAACTCAAGCAACCTAAACCCGCAATTAATGCAGCCATCAATAAAAAGCTGTTACGGATTTTTTCAGTTTTTGGTTGTTTCCAAATAAAATACACGACAGAAAGACCACATACGCTCATCACGTTAGTAAGCGTGTGATTATTTTGTAATAGGCTTATCAGCAACCAAACCGCCCAATAAATGGCAGAAGTCAGATTAACTTTGATTAAACGACTACGTTGTCCTGGGCAAATTTCGCCGCGATAAAAAACCAATAAAAAAATTAACTGTGCAACCAACACGCCTACACCTAAATGAGGCATTGTTTGCTTTTCAGATTGCAAAGAAAAAATAAAGAGATCGATGCCAAGCACCATTGAGATCGATAATATCGCAAGCAATGCTGCGATATATTTAGAAGATTGTTCTGACATAATTTTGACGTCTGAAAAAATAATACGCCATTATGCTAAAAATTCATTAAATTTTAAAGTAAAATGAAGCCAATTTTAACCGCACTTAGGTACATGAATGTTACTTAGCATTTTATATATCATCGGTATCACTGCTGAAGGAATGACTGGTGCACTTGCGGCAGGTCGTGAAAAAATGGATATTTTTGGCGTGATAATTATCGCATCCGTTACTGCCATTGGTGGCGGCTCTGTGCGTGATGTACTGCTTGGGCATTACCCTCTAGGCTGGGTTAAGCACCCAGAATATTTTTTAATGGTGGCAAGTGCGGCAGTAATTACCGTATATGTTGCACCGTTCATCAATCATTTTATGCGCTACTTTCGCACTATTTTCTTGGTGCTCGATGCGATGGGTTTAGTGGTGTATTCCATTATTGGTGCACAAATTGCGATGGATATGGGACATAGTCTCACTATTGTTTGTATTGCAGGTTGTATTACCGGTGCCTTTGGTGGGGTTCTACGCGATATGCTATGCAATCGAATTCCTCTCGTGTTCCAAAAAGAACTCTACGCCAGCATTGCGTTATTTGCCACGCTGACTTATTACGCATTAAGCACACTTCAAGTAGAACATACACTTGCAGTGTTACTCACACTTATTAGCAGCTTTACTTTACGTATTTTAGCTATTCATTTTGAATGGGGTTTACCAGTATTTAATTACCAAGAACTCACATCGGAAGAACAAGATAAGCTGCCAAATAAAAAGAAATAAATACAATAAAGGGAATAACTATGTTAGAACAAATGGGTAAACAAGCCAAAGATGCAGCATTTATCTTGGCTCAACTCACCACTGCTGAAAAAAATCGTGCATTATCCATTATTGCAGAACAACTCGAACAACAAGCACCGCTTATCTTAGCCGAAAACGCAAAAGATATTGAACTTGCCAAACAAAATGGATTATCGGATGCCTTGATTGATCGCTTACTGCTCACGCAAGAACGTTTGCAGGGCATTGCTAATGATGTACGCCATGTTATTTCACTTGCAGATCCTGTGGGTAAAATCATAGACGGCGGTACATTGGATAGCGGACTTAAAATCGAACGCATACGCACGCCGCTCGGCGTCATTGGCACAATTTATGAAGCTCGCCCAAATGTGACCATTGATGTGGCAAGTCTTTGCCTTAAAACGGGTAATGCAGTGATTTTACGCGGCGGTAAGGAAACACAATTTTCTAACAAGATCTTAATCGAAGTTGTGCAAAATGCTTTAGAGCAAGCAGGCTTACCAAAATTTGCTGTACAAGCCATTACCGATCCAAACCGTGAACTCGTTATGCAATTATTAAAACTAGATCGCTATGTGGATATGATTATTCCTCGTGGTGGTGCGGGTTTACATGAATTGTGTAAGCAACATTCAACTATTCCTGTTATTGTAGGTGGCGTGGGTGTTTGCCATACTTTCGTTGAAAAAAGTGCGGATCAAAATAAAGCAATTTTTGTTATTGATAACGCTAAAACACAACGTCCAAGCACCTGTAACACATTGGAAACATTGTTAGTTCAGCGTTCTATTGCTGAAGAATTTTTACCAAAACTCGTCTCTCATCTCGCTGCCAAAAACGTAAAATATCACGCAAAATCCACCGCACTTAATATATTAAAACAAGCGGGTGCGAATGTCTGCGAAGTGACAGAAAAAGAATTACGCGAAGAATGGGGATCATTGGATTTGAATGTGGTTGTTGTGGAAGATATTCATGCTGCTATTGATCATATCCGCCAATATGGTACGCAACATTCTGAAAGTATTTTAACCGCTTCACAAAACCTAGCCCGTCAATTTATTAATCAAGTCGATGCAGCTGCCGTTTATGTGAATGCAAGTACCCGCTTTACTGATGGCGGACAATTTGGATTAGGCGCAGAAGTTGCCGTGAGTACCCAAAAACTTCACGCTCGTGGCCCAATGGGATTAGAAGCATTAACGAGTTATAAATGGGTGTGTGAAGGAGAATATACGGTTCGCAAATAGTGCCATTGAACAAAAAGCACAAAAAGTGCGGTAATTTTTAAAAGAGATTATTTGCATATAAAAAAGTCCGCGAAATGCGGACTTTTTCATAATCTTTATTTGTCAGACTTACCCAAATTATCAAAGAATTTTTTCACACCATCTAAAAATCCTGAAGATTTTGGTGCATGTTTACTTAAATCTTTACCTTGTAAACTTTCTTCAAGTTTTTGAAGTAATTCTTTTTGTTCGCTGGTTAAATTAACTGGCGTTTCTACCACAATACGGCAAATCAAATCGCCCGCATAGCCACTACGTGTAGAGGCGACACCTTTGCCTCGCATACGGAATAATTTTCCAGTTTGGGTTTCTGCAGGAATTTTAAGCTTCACTCTACCATCTAAAGTTGGCACTTCAATTTCCCCACCTAATGCCGCAATTGCAAAGCTAATTGGTACTTCGCAGTAAAGATTAGAACCATCACGTTCAAAAATATGATGTTCTCTTACGTGAATGACCACATACAAATCGCCAGCTGGCACACCATTTTCGCCCGCTGCGCCTTTTCCAGCTAAACGAAGTTGATTGCCCGTATCTACGCCTGCAGGAATTTTTACTGAAAGATTTTCTTTCTTATGAACTCGCCCTTCTCCATGACAGCTGCGACAAGGTTTTTCAATTTTCTTACCGCTACCATGACAAGTTGGACAAATACTTTCAGATACGAAGAAACCTTGCTGACGACGAATTCGACCAGAACCGTGGCAATGCGGACAAGTTTCCACTTTAGAACCTTTTTCAGCCCCAGAACCACCACAGCTATCACAATGTGCAAGAGTATTGATTTGAATATCTTTGGTTGTACCTTTTACAGCTTCTTCCAAAGTAATTTCTAAGTCATAACGTAAGTCTTCGCCACGAACAACGCGCTGACGACCACGTCCACCGCCACCGAAAATATCGCCAAAAATATCGCCGAACATATCGCCGAAATCAGCACCACCAAAGCCGCCACCGAAACCACCTGCGCCACCACCTTGTTCAAAGGCTGCGTGGCCATATTGATCGTAGGCTGCGCGTTTTTGATCGTCGCCTAATACTTCATAAGCTTCATTAATTTCTTTGAATTTTTCTTCTGCTTCTTTACTGCCTTGGTTTTTATCAGGGTGATGTTTAGACGCTAAACGTTTATAAGCACGTTTAATGTCATTTTCACTCGCCCCTTTTTGTAAGCCAAGGACTTCGTAATAATCTTTTTTTGCCATAGTAATTTTGTAATTTGTTGCTGAAAATAAATACACCAAAAGGGCGTGTTTCCACGCCCTTTGTTTATGTTAAGAAGAGCGGTGAATTATTTATTATCTTTCACTTCTTCAAATTCAGCATCCACCACGCCATCATCTTTTGCTGATGATTGCTGTGGTTGCTCGCCACCAGCTTGTTGAGCTTTTGCTTGAGCAGCTTGCATTAATGGTTCAGAGGCTTTAATTACCGCTTCAATTTTCGCTTCAATTTCTGCTTTATCTTCGCCTTTTGCTGCTGTTTCAAGCTCAGCGACTGCAGCTTCAATTTTCTCTTTGTCTGCGGCACTCAATACATCGCCAGCTTCTGCAATTTGTTTACGTGTTGCGTGTGCAATACCATCTGCTTGGTTACGTGCTTGAACAACTTCTTCAAATTTACGGTCTGCATCGGCATTTGCTTCTGCATCACGCACCATTTGTTGAATTTCTTCATCAGATAAACCAGAAGATGCTTGAATACGAATTTGTTGCTCTTTACCCGTATTTTTATCTTTTGCCGATACGTTGATTACGCCGTTTGCATCGATATCAAATGTTACTTCGATTTGTGGCATACCACGTGGTGCAGGATTAATACCCTCTAGGTTGAATTGACCTAAAGATTTATTGTCTGCCGCACGTTTACGTTCACCTTGAAGAACGTGAATAGTTACCGCACTTTGGTTATCTTCTGCTGTTGAGAATACTTGCGATTTTTTGGTTGGAATCGTGGTGTTTTTCTCAATTAAAGTGGTCATCACGCCACCCATGGTTTCGATACCAAGTGATAATGGAGTAACATCTAATAAAAGAATGTCTTTCACATCGCCTTTTAATACACCACCTTGTACTGCCGCACCGATTGCCACCGCTTCATCAGGGTTTACATCTTTACGCGCTTCTTTGCCGAAGAACTCAGCAACTTTTTGTTGTACAAGTGGCATACGAGTTTGGCCACCCACAAGAATAATATCGTGGATTTCACTTACACCTTTACCAGCATCTTTTAATACAGTTGTAAGTGACTCAATTGAGCTTGCCACTAAATCTTCTACTAATGCTTCTAATTTTGCACGAGTGATATTTAATGCTAAGTGTTTAGGGCCAGTCGCATCTGCAGTGATGTAAGGTAAATTGACTTCGGTAGATTGAGCTGATGAAAGTTCAATTTTTGCTTTCTCTGCCGCTTCTTTCACACGTTGTAATGCCATTGCATCATTACGTAAATCGATATTTTGTTCTTTTTTGAACTCATCAATAATGTAATCAATGACACGGTTATCAAAGTCTTCCCCGCCTAAGTGAGTGTTCCCCCCCGTTGCCAATACTTCGAAAGTTTGTTCGCCATCAAAGTTATCAATTTCGATAATTGAAATATCGAATGTACCACCACCTAAGTCGTAAACTGCGATCACTTGATTCTCTTTGCTTGAACCTAAACCAAACGCTAATGCAGCCGCTGTTGGTTCATTGATGATACGTTTAACATCTAAACCTGCGATTTTACCCGCATCAATCGTTGCTTGACGTTGTGCATCGTTGAAGTATGCAGGAACGGTAATTACCGCTTCTGTTACAGTCTCTCCCAAGAAATCTTCTGCAGTTTTTTTCATTTTTTTCAATACTTCAGCAGAGATTTGCGGTGGTGCTAATTTATCGCCTTTTACATTTACCCAAGCATCACCATTGTCAGCACGAGTAATTTCAAAAGGCATAATTTTAATATCGCGTTGAACTTCTTCGCTTTCAAAACGACGACCAATTAAACGTTTAATCGCAAACAATGTATTTTTCGGGTTAGTGATTGCTTGACGTTTTGCTGGCTGACCCACTAAAGTTTCATTATCTGTATAAGCAATAATTGAAGGGGTTGTACGCGCACCCTCTGCATTTTCAATTACACGAGCTTTGTCGCCGTCCATTACTGCTACACAAGAGTTTGTTGTACCTAAGTCAATACCAATAATTTTTCCCATTTTGTACTCCTAGTAAAAATTTTAAAATTCGGGGTAATTTATTACGAGTTTTAAGATGTGGATATTCCTTCGCATTTCAAGAGAAAATTTTAAAAATTTTTTATTTCTTAAAGTGCGGTAATTTCCGTTCTTGTTTTTCAAAATAAGTCTCAAATGATGAACTTCAAGGGGAAAACAAAAATTTTCAGGCAAGAAAAAGGGATTTGTGATAAATTTGGCGAAAATTTTTACTTTAAAATAGGAAAGAAATAAATGAAAAAATCAAAAATTGCTGCAGGCGTAGTCGTTGCGCTTGCTGCCGTTTGGTGCACCAGTGCATGGTTTACAGGGAAAAAAGCTGAAGAAGAATATTTACATCAACTAAAACAATTAAATCAACTATTTGCCAAAACTGAGGCATTAGAAGAAAGTAAAATTTTTTATAAAAATATAAAATATGACAGAGGATTATTTGCGTCTCATATTCAAGATCAAATTGAAATTCATAAAGCAAATGAAACGATCATTATTCCTTTATCATCAACGCTTTATCACGGGCCTTTGCCGCTTGATCGTGTGGCAAAACTGCATTTCGTTCCAACCATTTTTTCAAGCCAAACCTTGTTAGAAAAAAATGCAACAACTCAGGCACTCTTTGACATCACAAAATCAGAAAAACCGTTACAACTGAATTTTGCAATGAATTATGCCTTAAACGGTAATGCGGAATTAAAACTTGCATCGGGGCAATATCACAATGAGCAATCTAAGGCAGATTTTGATTGGTCAAATATCATATTAAATGTTGATTTAGACAAAAATGAACCAAGCAATTATACGCTATCTGTAGATGCATTTAATTCAAATGACCCAAATTATGCAGTTTCAACCACTTCATCAATTAAAATAAAAGATCTTGTCATACAAGGCTCACTACAAAGCACAAAATGGCCATTTATTTATAGTGGAAATATCAATAGTAAAATAGGCTATTTTGAGCAAAATACCGAGTTTGCAGAGACAGGAGAAAAATTTTCTCTGATTCAGAAAAATAGCCAATCAGATTTAATGACTCAAGTTGATGACGACACAGTAAACATCATCAGTAAAACTAATATGGATGAACTACATATTAATGGCAAAAATTTAGGGAAATTTACCAACAACCTAGAATTGAATCACATTGATGGCAATGCATTACAAGAACTTTTAAACATTTTAGTAGCAATAGGCAAGGCTGATTCAGATATGCCGTTACCTAAACCATCGGTGCAAAAATTACAACAAGCAGGTATGGAAATTGCGAATAATCAGCCTCAAATTAAGTTTTCCCCTCTTTCTATTTCTGATGAAAAAGGCAAAGTGGCATTGGATCTAAATATTGCTTTAGTGCCAAATCCTAAATTTGATTTAATGCGTAGTGGCTTATACAAACAATTCAAAGATTTTTCCATTAATTTTGATGTGAATAAAGAAACTGCAATTTCATTGTTATCTAAATTCACACCAGAAAACCAAAAGCAAGATTTAATCTACCGAATAGATGAATTAGTTGCTGAAGGCGAAGCAAATGGCATTATCGTAAACACCGATAAAACCGTCACATTAACGCTTGCTTTAGAGAATAACGAATTGAAACTAAACGGCAAGCCAATCCCAGAAGAACAATTGAAAATGATCCTCTTCATTCTTGTAATGGGAGGATTTGGGAGATAACAAAACAGGGCGATAAATTTTGTTCGCGTTTTTCAGTATCGTAGGGTGGGCTTCAGCCCACCGTTTTTATTCATTTTTTATGGTTAATTGGTGGGCTAAAGCCCACCCTACAACTATAAAGTGCGGTAAATTTTCGTTGCAGTTTAAGCTAAACGCTCTTTTAAATACCCTTCATAATCTGGCACATCAATTTCCACATCTTGTTCAAATAAAACTGAAGTTAAAAGAAAATCTGCAGAACTTTGATTAATAGCGACAGGGATATTCCACACTGTTGCAATACGCATGAGGGCTTTTACATCAGGATCGTGTGGTGCGGCATTCATTGGATCCCAAAAGAAGATCATCATGTCAATTTTCTTTTCTGCGATTAATCCACCAAGTTGTTGGTCGCCGCCCATCGGACCACTTAATAAAGATTGAATGCTTAAACCTGTTTCTCGTTCTAAGATATGCCCTGTCGTACCTGTTGCATAAAGTATATGAGGCTTAAGCGCATCTTTGTGTTTTTGCGTCCAATTCAGTAAATTTTTTTTGCAGCTATCGTGAGCCACAAGTGCAATACGTTTGTGTTGAGTGAGGGTTCGAGTTGTTGTCTGCATTGCTGATTCCTTTTTGAAAAAAATTTGAAAAAACTTTAAAGCAAAGCCAACTGGAATGCAATATTTTACTGGTTATTTTAGCGAACAAAAAAACACGAAAAAATTACCGCACTTTCAAATAATTATTTACGCCAAAGCTGATTTGATATGATGATTTGATGAAAATTCACTATCTTTATCTCAAAAAATCTTCTAAAATTTACAAGATTTGTTAAATGTTTGTGAAAAGCAAATATTGCCGTATTCGTGTTTAGCCTTGTCTAAACTAATATTCACTCAAAACAGATTAAGGAAAACCTATGTCTGAGATTTTAAAAAATGACGTTGATCCAATCGAAACACAAGATTGGTTGCAATCATTAGATTCATTAATTCGTGAAGAGGGCGTTGAACGTGCTCAATATATCGTTGAGCAAGTTATTGGTCAAGCACGTACAAGTGGTGTTTCATTGCCAACAGGAGTTACCACTGATTACGTGAATACTATTCCTGTGTCTGAACAACCTGCTTATCCAGGTGATCACGCCATCGAACGTCGTATTCGTTCAGCAGTACGTTGGAATGCGATCGCGATGGTTTTACGCAGTCAGAAGAAAGATCTTGATTTAGGTGGGCATATTTCCACTTTCCAATCTGCAGCAACAATGTATGAAGTTTGCTACAACCACTTTTTTAAAGCTGCAACAGAGAAAAATGGTGGCGATTTAATTTTCTTCCAAGGCCATGCAGCACCAGGTATGTATGCGCGTGCATTCTTAGAAGGTCGTTTAACTGAAGAACAAATGGATAACTTCCGTCAAGAAGCCTTTACGGACGGTTTATCTTCATATCCACACCCTAAATTAATGCCTGAATTTTGGCAATTCTCTACGGTTTCTATGGGATTAGGCCCTGTGAACGCCATCTATCAAGCGCGTTTCTTAAAATACTTAGATAACCGTGGCTTAAAAGATACCAAAGATCAAAAAGTTTATGCGTTCTTAGGCGATGGCGAGATGGATGAAATTGAGTCTAAAGGAGCATTAACTTTCGCAGCACGTGAAAAATTAGATAACTTAATTTTCACTATTAGCTGTAACTTACAACGTTTAGATGGCCCTGTGAATGGTAATGGTAAAATCGTTCAAGAATTAGAAGGGCTATTTACTGGTGCTGGCTGGGAAGTGATTAAAGTTTTATGGGGCAGCGATTGGGATAAATTATTCGCTAAAGATACTTCAGGTAAATTAACTCAGTTAATGATGGAAGTGGTTGATGGCGACTATTTAACCTTTAAATCTAAAGATGGTGCGTATATTCGTGAACACTTCTTCGGTCGTTACCCAGAAACTGCGGCATTAGTAGCAGATATGACCGATGATGAAATTTGGGCATTACGCCGTGGTGCACACGATAGCGAAAAATTATATGCAGCCTATGTAAAAGCACAAAATGCAACGAAACCAGTTGTAATTTTAGCCCATCAAGTTAAAGGTTATAAAATTCCTGAAGCGGAAAGTAAAAACACCGCTCACCAATCTAAAAAAATGTCTTACGAAAGCCTTAAAGGTTTCCGTGACTTCTTTGAACTACCATTAACCGATGAACAAGTCGAAAAATTAGAATACATTAAATTTGCTGAAGGCACACCTGAATACGAATATTTACATGGTCACCGTAAAGCATTAAACGGCTATGTTCCTGCTCGTCGTACTAAATTTGATGTTGAATATAAAGTTCCTGCATTAGAAGAGTTTAAAGCATTATTAGAAGAACAACCTCGTGGTATTTCAACCACTATGGCGTTCACTCGTGCATTAAACATCCTATTAAAAGATAAAAATATTGGTAAAACTATCGTTCCAATGATTGCGGATGAAGCGCGTACATTCGGTATGGAAGGTTTATTCCGTCAAGTTGGTATTTATAATCCTCACGGTCAAAACTATGTGCCTTCAGATCGTGATTTAGTGGCTTACTACCGTGAAGCAAAAGATGGTCAAGTTCTACAAGAAGGTATCAATGAATTAGGTGCAACCGCATCTTGGTTAGCAGCAGCAAATTCATATTCTGTCAATAACCAACCAATGATCCCATTCTTTATTTATTACTCAATGTTTGGTTTCCAACGCGTGGGCGATTTAATGTGGGCAGCGGGAGACCAATTAGCGCGTGGCTTTATGGTAGGGGGTACTTCTGGTCGTACAACCTTAAATGGCGAAGGTTTACAACACGAAGATGGTCACAGCCATATTCAAGCTGGCGTTATTCCTAATTGCGTTACTTACGATCCATCATTCGCATTTGAAGTCGCTGTAATTATGCAAGACGGTATTAACCGTATGTACGGCGAAAAACAAGAAGATGTGTTCTATTATATGACTACATTAAATGAAGTGATGGATCAACCTGCAATGCCAGCTGGTGCGGAAGAAGGTATCCGCAAAGGTTTATATAAATTTGAAACAGTGGAAGGCAAAAAAGGCAAAGGTCACGTTCAATTGTTAGGTTCTGGTGCGATTATGCGTCACGTGCGTGAAGCAGCACAAATTCTTGCAAAAGATTATGGCGTTACATCAGATGTATTCTCTGCCCCTTCTTTCAATGAATTGGCTCGTGAAGGTCACGATGCGGCACGTTGGAACTTATTACACCCAACAGAGACACAACGTGTGCCTTATGTTACTCAAGTATTAGCTGATTTACCAACAGTTGCTTCAACTGACTATGTGAAAGGTTACGCTGATCAAATTCGTGCGTTCGTTCCAAATCGTCACTATCACGTATTAGGTACAGATGGTTTCGGTCGTTCAGATAGCCGTGCAAACTTACGTGAACACTTTGAAGTCGATGCTCGTTATGTGGTGGTTGCAGCACTTTCACAATTAGCAAAAGAAGGTACAGTTACTACTAAAGTAGTGGCTGATGCGATTGCAAAATTTGGCTTAAATGTAGATCGTATCAATCCGCTTTATGCGTAATTGCTAAGAACGCGGTTAAAATTTTGGTAAATTTTAACCGCACTTTAAAAGGAACAAACAAATGTCAAAACAAATTAATATTCCAGATATTGGTAGCGATGAAGTTACCGTAACAGAAGTGATGGTAAATGTGGGAGATACCATTTCTGTTGATCAATCCATTATTAACGTTGAGGGTGATAAAGCTTCAATGGAAGTCCCTGCACCAGAAGCTGGTGTTGTAAGAGAAGTTTTAGTCAAAGTGGGTGATAAAGTTTCAACTGGTACTCCAATGCTTGTATTAGAAGCGGCAGGTGCTGCACCAGCAGCTGATGCACCTACTGCACCAGTGGTTGCTACCGCACCAACAGCTTCAGCTATTGTAGAAGTAAATGTGCCAGATATTGGATCTGATGAAGTCAATGTTACTGAAATTATGGTTAAAGTGGGCGATAGCGTTGAAGTTGATCAATCGATTATTAATGTTGAAGGCGATAAAGCTTCAATGGAAGTTCCTGCTCCAATCGCAGGTGTGGTAAAAGAAATTTTAATTAATGTCGGTGACAAAGTTTCAACTGGCAAATTGATTATGAAATTTGAAACAGCATCAGCGGCTCCAGTTGCTGCAACAGCACCTGCTCAAACTGCTGAGCCTGTAGCTGCTACAACATCTGCAATCAAAGATGTGAATGTGCCAGATATTGGTGGCGATGAAGTCAATGTAACCGAAATTATGGTCGCAGTTGGCGATACAATCACTGAAGAACAATCTTTAATTACCGTTGAAGGCGATAAAGCCTCAATGGAAGTTCCTGCTCCATTCGGCGGTGTGGTAAAAGAAATTCTAGTGAAATCAGGCGATAAAGTTTCAACTGGTTCATTAATTATGCGTTTTGAAGTAGCAGGTACAGCTCCAGCAGCAACATCAGCAGCAACATCAGCTTCAACATCAGCATCAGCATCAGCACCACAGGCAGCAGCTCCTGCACCTACTGCACAAGCACCTCAATCAAATAACAACGTATCTGGATTAAGCCAAAAACAAGTAGAAGCAAGTACAGGCTATGCACACGCAACACCTGTAATTCGTCGTTTAGCACGTGAATTTGGCGTAAACTTAGATAAAGTAAAAGGTACGGGTCGTAAAGGTCGTATCGTTAAAGAAGACATTGAAGCTTATGTGAAGACCGCAGTTAAAGCCTATGAAAGCGGTGCAACAGCACAAACTACTGGCAATGGTGTAGCAAATGGTGCTGGCTTAGGCTTATTGCCATGGCCAAAAGTTGATTTCAGTAAATTTGGCGAAATTGAAGAAGTTGAATTAAGTCGTATCAACAAAATTTCAGGTGCTAACTTACATCGTAACTGGGTAATAATTCCACACGTTACTCACTTCGATAAAGCAGATATCACTGATTTAGAAGCCTTCCGTAAAGAACAAAATGTATTAGCAGAAAAACAAAAACTTGGTGTAAAAATCACGCCAGTTGTGTTTATTATGAAAGCAGCGGCAAAAGCATTAGAAGCCTACCCTCGTTTCAACAGCTCAATTACCGAAGATGCACAACGTTTAATCTTGAAAAAATACATTAATATTGGTGTTGCTGTAGATACGCCAAATGGCTTAGTCGTTCCAGTATTCAAAGATGTGAACAAAAAAGGCATCATTGAACTTTCACGTGAATTAATGGAAGTGTCGAAAAAAGCACGTGAAGGCAAATTGACTGCATCAGATATGCAAGGTGGCTGTTTTACCATTTCAAGTCTTGGTGGTATTGGTACAACCCATTTTGCACCAATCGTAAATGCGCCAGAAGTAGCTATCCTCGGTGTGTCTAAATCATCAATGGAGCCAGTATGGAACGGTAAAGAATTTGCACCACGCTTAATTCTTCCGATGTCATTATCATTTGACCACCGTGTCATTGATGGTGCGGATGGTGCTCGTTTCATTAGCTATCTTGGCTCTGTTTTAGCAGATTTACGCCGCTTAGTAATGTAATCCGTAGGTGGGTTCAGCCCACCTATTAATGAGATCTATTAGAAATCTTTGGTGGGCTAAAGCCCACCCTACAAAGACCGTAAAAGTGCGGTCAATATTTTTAACGTTTTTACGAGGTAAAAATGAGTAAAGAAATTAAAACCCAAGTCGTTGTACTTGGTGCAGGTCCTGCAGGTTATTCAGCCGCATTCCGTTGTGCGGATTTAGGATTAGAAACTGTTATTGTTGAGCGTTATTCAACCTTAGGTGGGGTGTGTTTAAACGTAGGTTGTATTCCATCTAAAGCGTTATTACACGTTGCAAAAGTAATTGAAGAAGCAAAGCACGCTAATAAAAATGGTATTTACTTTAGTGAACCACGCATTGATCTAGATGAAGTGCGTGCAGGTAAAGAAGCCGTTGTTGCTAAATTAACAAGCGGTTTAGCGGGAATGGCAAAAGCACGTAAAGTGACTGTTGTTGAGGGTTTAGCGACTTTTACCGATTCTCACACATTAGTTGCGCGTGATCGCGATGGAAACCCAACGACTGTTAAATTCGACAATGCCATTATTGCGGCAGGTTCTCGTCCAGTTCAATTACCCTTTATCCCACACGAAGATCCACGTATTTGGGATTCAACAGATGCGCTTAAATTAAAAGAAGTACCGAAAAAACTACTTATTATGGGCGGTGGTATCATCGGCTTAGAAATGGGTACTGTATACAATGCTTTAGGTTCTGAAGTTGAAGTTGTTGAAATGTTCGATCAAGTGATTCCTGCAGCAGATAAAGATGTTGTTGGTATTTACACTAAACAAGTTGAGAAAAAATTTAAGTTAATGCTTGAAACCAAAGTGACGGCAGTTGCAGCAAAAGATGACGGCATCTACGTTTCAATGGAAGGCAAAGCATGCAATGACACCAAACGTTATGATGCGGTTCTAGTTGCTATCGGTCGTGTGCCAAATGGTAAATTAATTGATGCAGGTAAAGCAGGTGTTGAAGTGGATGATCGTGGTTTTATTCACGTTGATAAACAAATGCGTACAAACGTGCCACATATCTACGCAATTGGGGATATTGTAGGTCAGCCAATGTTAGCACATAAAGGTGTTCACGAAGGTCACGTTGCCGCAGAAGTCATTGCGGGACAAAAACACTACTTCGATCCTAAAGTGATTCCATCCATAGCTTATACTGAACCAGAAGTAGCTTGGGTAGGTAAAACCGAGAAAGAATGTAAACAAGAAGGTTTAAACTACGAAGTCGCTAAATTCCCTTGGGCAGCATCAGGTCGTGCTATTGCCTCTGAATGTTCAGAAGGTATGACGAAATTAATCTTTGATAAGGATACTCATCGTGTACTTGGTGGTGCAATCGTTGGTTCTAATGGTGGCGAATTATTAGGAGAAATTGGTTTGGCAATTGAAATGGGTTGCGATGCAGAAGATATTGCATTAACTATCCACGCTCACCCAACTTTACACGAATCCGTTGGTTTAGCTGCGGAAGTATTTGAAGGCTCAATCACTGACCTTCCAAATGCAAAAGCGAAGAAAAAATAATTTCTATTTAAGAAGTTTTAATTCATCTTAAATTGTAAATTCAAACTTAAATAAAAATCCCCAATAGGGGATTTTTATTTTCCTCTCTTTCTATTTTTTTATGATAGAATGCCAATCTAAAAACGTTTATTTTTTTATCGCACTTTTGAGCATTATTTATGACTACACAACTTGATTTAATTAAATCTTCTATCAAATCAATTCCTAATTATCCAAAAGAAGGCATTATCTTCCGCGACATTACGACCCTTTTAGAAGTTCCAGCAGCTTTTAAAGCAACAATAAATTTTATTGTGGAACAATATCGAGACAAAGGAATCACAAAAGTACTTGGAACTGAATCTCGTGGTTTTATTTTTGGTGCACCGGTAGCTTTAGCCTTAGGATTGCCTTTTGAATTAGTACGTAAACCTAAAAAATTACCACGTGAGACTATTTCGCAATCTTATCAATTAGAATATGGTCAAGATACTTTAGAAATGCACGTTGATGCAATTTCACAAGGAGATAATGTTTTAATTATTGATGATTTATTAGCAACAGGTGGCACCGTTGAAGCAACAGTAAAATTAGTGCAACGTTTAGGTGGAACTGTAAAACACGCTGCATTTGTGATTAATTTACCTGAATTAGGTGGCGAAAAACGCTTAAATAATTTGGGCGTTGATTGCTATACACTCGTCAATTTTGAAGGTCACTAATTAAGGATTCGATGAGCTATCAAGTCTTAGCCAGAAAATGGCGACCAAAAACATTTGCTGATGTCGTTGGGCAAGAACACATTATCACGGCATTAGCAAATGGATTAAAAGATAATCGACTACATCACGCCTATCTCTTTTCTGGTACGCGTGGTGTAGGAAAAACCTCTATTGCTAGATTATTCGCAAAAGGATTAAATTGTGTTCACGGCGTAACAGCAACTCCTTGTGGAGAATGTGAAAATTGTAAAGCGATCGAGCAAGGCAATTTCATTGATTTAATTGAAATTGATGCGGCATCCCGCACAAAAGTTGAAGACACGCGTGAATTATTGGATAACGTGCAATATAAACCTGTTGTGGGAAGATTTAAGGTTTACTTAATCGATGAAGTCCATATGCTATCTCGTCATTCATTTAATGCGTTGCTCAAGACTTTGGAAGAACCGCCCGAATACGTAAAATTCTTACTCGCGACAACGGATCCACAAAAATTACCTGTAACTATTCTTTCTCGCTGTTTACAATTTCATCTTAAAGCATTAGATGAAACCCAAATCTCCCAGCATCTTGCCCATATTCTGACGCAAGAAAATATTCCTTTTGAAGAGCCTGCATTAGTTAAACTTGCAAAAGCGGCGCAAGGAAGTATTCGTGATAGTTTAAGTTTAACGGATCAAGCCATTGCAATGGGCGACCGACAAGTTACGAATAATGTTGTAAGCAATATGTTAGGGTTGCTTGATGATAACTATTCTATTGATATTTTATACGCCTTACACCAAGGCAATGGCGAACTCTTAATGCGAACACTGCAAAGAGTTGCAGATGCGGCAGGCGATTGGGACAAATTACTTGGCGAATGTGCAGAAAAATTACATCAAATTGCACTCATGCAACTTCTTCCACAAAAATCTTCAGATGACAATGAACATTTTTCATTTTTAGCCAAACATATCTCTCCAGAAGATGTTCAGTTTTTTTATCAAGTGATTGTTTCTGGTAGAAAAGATTTATCAAATGCGCCAAATCGTCGTATTGGTGCAGAAATGACATTATTGAGGGCATTGGCATTCCACCCAAAGTTCCTTACGGCAGTACCAAAGACTAACACTACAATTACGCCACCGCCATCAACGCCAAGTGCGGTTGAAAATACAGGTAATTATGTAGATGTGCCAGTACTGTCGCAAAGTATAAAATCAGCTTATTCTCAAGCAAAACCAAATAAAACGAGCATTCCAAATTTGGCAAGCCTTTCGGCTTTAGATGCGCTAGAACATTTAACACAACTGGAAAACCAAGAACGTCAAGAACACAAAGCTGAATCATTAGCTGCAGTAAGTGAAACTTTACATCACATCCAAGAACTGGACGAAGAAAAATCTCATAAAAAAATGACCGCACTTCCCGTGCGAGAAATGACTGAACCAAAGCCCAAGTACATAGAAAAACCAACATCACCACCAAATGCCGCACAAGCTCCACAAGAAAATAGCACAGAAGAAAATTCAAGTGATGATAATGCAGAAGTTGCTCAAGATGAACAAGAAATCTTGAGTGCTGACACCTATCGTTGGGAATGGAGCAATCCAGAACTTGCTAAAGCCGATACAGGCGTTCGTCCTTCTGATATAAAACAGGCGATTTTAAAAGATATTACGCCTGAATTACGTTCAAAAATCATTACCCAAACTCAACAACAAGATGAGTGGGCAGATATAGTTGAACGTTCTGGCGTAACAGGATTTAGCAAAGAATTAGCGTTAAATTGTTTCTTACAAAGCAAAACCGATGATGAAATCAATCTTGGACTACATTCAGAAAAATCTCATTTACGCCAAGACAGAAGTATAAAAAATTTGGTTGAAGCTTTAAGTAAATTGCAAGGTAAAGATATTCGATTAACAATCAATCTTGATGATAGCAATGTCGCGACGCCAATTGAATATCGCCGTAATATTTATCAAGCATTGCGGGAAAAAGCTCAAAATGAATTGCAAAAAGATAGCAAACTACAAATGTTGCTTAATGAATTCGATGCAAAATTAGATGTAGAGAGTATTCGACCAGTTTAAAAATATTGTGTTTTTCCCTCACAATTTCCCTATCAAATTTATAAAACCATCAGAATATTTTTATTAAACTCTACCATTTTGTATGTTTTTAATCTAAAATTCGTCAATTTGTTTTTTAAGAGCCAAAAGGAGAGTGAAAATGAAACTAGTTGAAGTAAAACACCCACTTGTAAAACACAAACTAGGTGTGATGCGTGAAGCTGAGATTGATACAAAAAAATTCCGTGAACTGGCAACAGAAATTGGTAGCCTATTAACCTATGAAGCAACCTCTGATTTAGAAACTGAAAAAGTAACGATCAACAGTTGGAATGGCCCTGTAGAAATTGATCGAATTAAAGGTAAAAAAGTAACGGTTGTGCCAATTTTACGTGCTGGTTTAGGTATGATGGATGGTGTACTTGAACATGTACCAAGCGCACGTATCAGTGTAGTGGGAATCTACCGTAATGAAGAAACCCTTAAGCCAGTCCCTTATTTTCAAAAATTAGCCAGCGATTTAGAAGAACGTCTTGCAATTGTTGTAGATCCAATGCTTGCAACGGGCGGTTCTATGATTGCAACCCTCGATCTTTTAAAAGCAAAAGGTTGTAAACATATCAAAGTATTAGTATTGGTCGCTGCGCCAGAAGGAATTAAAGCTCTTGAGGCTGCGCACCCTGACATTGAACTCTACTGCGCTTCTATTGATAGCCATTTAAATGAACAAGGTTACATTATTCCGGGTCTTGGTGACGCGGGCGATAAAATTTTTGGGACAAAATAATCCCCAAAACAAGACGGCATTTAAGCCGTCTTTTTTCCGTGCGTGAAACACAAGAAAAACTGACCGCACTTTTAAGTTAATTCAAACAGAGAGTTGAAACTAAATGACAAACCAAACCCCTCCTTCCCTAGCGGAAAATCAAAGCAAATTAAAACAATCTTTCGTTGGTCTACAAATGCTTTTTGTTGCATTTGGTGCGCTAGTACTCGTGCCATTAATTACAGGCCTTGATTCCAATACGGCATTATTAACCGCTGGCGTTGGCACCCTACTTTTCCAATTTTGCACAGGCAAACAAGTGCCTATTTTCTTGGCATCATCTTTTGCCTTTATCGCGCCCATTCAATATGGTGTTCAAACTTGGGGAATTGCGACTACGATGGGCGGTTTAGCGTTCACAGGGCTTGTTTATTTCGCCTTGAGTACGTTAGTAAAATTACGGGGAGCAGAAGCATTACAACGTTTTTTCCCACCAGTGGTTGTTGGGCCAGTAATTATTATCATTGGCATGGGGCTTGCACCTATTGCGGTGGATATGTCATTAGGTAAAAACAGTAACTATGCTTATAACGACGCAGTATTAGTTTCAATGGTAACGCTTCTTACCACTTTATCTGTGGCTGTATTTGCCAAAGGATTGATGAAACTTATTCCAATAATGTTCGGTATTACCGTAGGCTATATTTTGTGTTTGTTTCTGGGTTTAATTAATTTCCAACCAGTTATTGATGCACCTTGGTTCAGTTTGCCCAAATTAACGACACCTGAATTTAACCTAGAAGCTATTCTTTATATGTTACCAATTGCTATTGCCCCAGCAGTAGAACACGTGGGCGGCATTATGGCGATTAGCTCTGTGACAGGTAAAGATTTTCTAAAAAAACCAGGATTACACCGCACTTTATTAGGCGATGGCGTCGCTACTGCTGCTGCCTCTTTAGTTGGTGGTCCGCCTAATACGACTTATGCGGAAGTTACTGGTGCTGTGATGCTAACACGCAACTTTAACCCAAATATTATGACTTGGGCTGCTGTTTGGGCTATTGCGATTTCATTCTGTGGAAAAGTAGGCGCATTCCTATCAACCATTCCAACGATTGTAATGGGTGGAATTATGATGCTTGTTTTCGGTTCAATCGCAGTCGTGGGCATTAGCACCTTAATTCGTGGCAAAGTTGATGTTACCGAAGCGCGTAATCTATGTATTATTTCTGTTGTAATGACATTTGGTATCGGCAATATGTTTGTAGATGTGGGTAACGTATCACTAAAAGGTATCAGCTTATGTGCGATTGTTGCTATCATCTTAAACCTTGTTTTACCGAAAGCAAAAAATGAAGTAGAATAATCCTCATTTCAAAGGGTTAAATTATCATTTAGCCCTTTCTTACTTAATCTGTAATACATAAACATTTGAATAAGCAGCTTCCCTTACCCATTCATCAAATTGATGATGCCACATTAGAAAACTTTTACGGCGATAATAATCTTTTATTGCTCGATTCTTTACGCAAAAATTCATCTGAATTAAAACAACCGTTTTTCTACATTTGGGGAGATAAAGGCTCTGGTAAAACCCATTTACTTAGAGCATTCAGTAACGAATATTTAATCAAACAGCGTACTGCGATCTATGTTCCTCTTAGCAAATCTCAATATTTTTCTACCGCAGTTCTTGAAAATTTAGAACAGCAAGAATTGGTATGCTTAGATGATTTACAAAGCGTCATAGGAAATGATGAATGGGAATTAGCTATTTTTGATCTATTCAATCGAATTAAAGCAAGCGGAAAAACGCTGTTACTAATTAGTGCAGATAAATCTCCCTCCGCACTTTCTGTCAAATTGCCTGATTTAAACTCTCGCTTGACTTGGGGGGAAATTTATCAATTAAATTCATTAACAGATGAACAAAAAGTCGAAGTACTACAGCATACAGCTTACCAACGAGGATTCCAATTATCTGACGAAACTGCAAATTTTTTAATTACACGACTAGCACGAGATATGCATACTTTATTTGAAGCACTTGATCTACTAGATAAAGCATCATTGCAAGCACAACGAAATCTCACAATTCCTTTCGTCAAAGAAATTTTAAACCTATAACAAAAAAGGCACTAATGTGCCTTTTTAATCATCCACCTGATAATTAACTTTAAACCCTTTTTGCTCTAATAATTGCTTGAGCAAATCTCGTTTTTCCCCTTGAATTTCAATAATACCATTTTTAACTGATCCGCCACATCCACAACGTTTCTTTAATTCTGCAGCTAATTTTTTCAAATCCTCGTCAGATAAATCTAAACCAGTTATAACCGATACGCCCGCACCTTTCCTACCACTTGTTTGTTTTTGGATACGTACAACACCGTCTCCTTTTGGGCGAGCTACAATCAATTTTTCCTCTTTAATTCGACCTACATCTGTAGAATACACTAAAACAGAATCTGACATTTATGATTACCCAATAGATACATTAATAGAACGGAGAACCTCCGCAGGATTATCCGCTTGAGTTATTGGGCGTCCAATAACTAAATAATCTGAACCTGCACGAATTGCTGCAGTAGGCGTCATTACACGTCTTTGATCGCCAAAATCAGTTCCTATTGGACGAATCCCTGGGGTCACTAATTTAAAGTCTTCTCCACAAGCGTTACGTAAAATTTCAACTTCTTGAGGGGAACAGACTACACCATCTAAACCCGCCCGTTGGGTTAAATGAGCTAAGCGTAAAACTTGTTCCATTGGCGATGCATTAATCCCAATTTGTAATAAATCCAAGTCTTCCATACTGGTTAATACCGTCACAGCAATAAGCAATGGCGCATCTTTCCCATAAGGTTCAAGAATTTTCTTCGCCTCTTCCATCATACGCAAGCCACCACTTGCGTGTAAATCCACCATCCATACGCCTAAATCAGCAGCAGAACGAACTGCTCTTGCTACCGTATTTGGAATATCGTGATATTTAAGATCCAAAAAAACATCAAAGTTACGTTGATGTAATTGTTTTACAAAATTAATACCAAGTGTAGTAAACATTTCTTTACCCACTTTTAATCGACACAAACTTGGATCAATTTGATCAACTAAAGCAAGAGCCTCTGCTTCTTTCTCATAATCCAATGCCACAATAATTTTGCTTGTCATAGTGTTACCTCACTGAGTATCAATTAATTATGTTCTTGATTTGAAACCGGTTTAATACTTTCCCATTGACGGCAAGATGGGCAATTCCACAATAGCTTATGGATTTGATAACCACAATTTGTACAACGATAAGGCGATGTTTGCTTAATCCTTTCGCCAACCATTTTATGTAATAAAATTAAGCTTTCTTTTCCCCGCCCGTCTTCTGCATCATCAATTTGATACTGCATAAAACGATGGAAAATTAAAGTACTTGGATTTTTTGTAAGTTGTTGATAAAGCTTAGCTTGCGCAGCAGACTTACCATCTTTTTCTTCAATTAATTTGACTAGAGCTAGTTCTACTTCATCATTATTAATAATTTGACCTGCACGAATTAAAAATAACTCAAAATTATCTAACTGATTTAATTCTTCATAACAATGTTTTAAAGGTGACAAAATTTCACCCGTATAATCTGGATTTTGCTCCAAAACATTTTCTAAAATTTCTACTGCTTGTTGATATTGACCATCAAGCATTGCTAAATTTGCAAGCAATAAAGAAGCGCGAACACAAGTCGGAGAAACCGACAAAGCCTTTTGTAAAACACTGCGTTTTTCAACCGCACTTTCAGGCTCTAAACTTTGTGAATATTCACAATAACATTGCGCAAGTTCAATATTATTCTCTTGTGGCTTTATTTTAGCGAGTTTTTCAGCAATATTGACTGCTTTTTTCCATTCTTTTGTTTTTTGATAAATCACTAAAAGTTGCTGTAAAGCATTTTCTGCAAATTCAGGTTCATCTACTAGTAAAATATAAAGATTCTCAGCTCGGTCAAAAAAACCAACCACCATAAAATCTCGAGCAAGCTGTTGTTTTGCAAGTAATTTTTGTTCAAAAGTATAATTAGGACTAAGATCTAAAGCTTGATGAATACGCAATGCACGATCAACTTCGCCTCGAGAACGAAACAGATTGCCAAGTGTAAGCTCGGCTTCAAATTGGGAGTGGCTTTCGATTTCATTTTCGATTTCTTGCTTTTGCAACATATCTAAAAACAAATCTACAGCTTTATCAGTTTGATTAGAAAGTAAAAAATTCACTCCCGTAACATAATCTCGGGAGAGTTTATTACTTATGTCATCTTGATCTTTCTTCGCACTACGCCGCCCCATATACCAGCCATAGGCAGCAGCAATAGGCAATAATAGAAAGAGTAATTCTATCATTAAGCGACCTTATCGCGCGTAGTCGTCAATTCATTGATTTGTAAAGTCTGACGTTTCACTTGACGAGCTAGTGCCATATTTTTTAATTTTAACTTAATATAGAAAAAAGCAGTAATTAGCCAACCAAGAATTAAACCTAACCCAAATAAAATAGCAACGAGGCTTGAAAGCTGAAACTGACTTTCTGCCACAATATAATTAAATGTAATAATCTGATCGTTATTCGCACCAATGGTAATTGCAACTAACACAATCGCAATAAAGATCACAATACCTAAAATATATTTAATCATTTCATTTCCTTTAAAATATTTGTAACCCAAAATAAACTTTTTAATCAAAAATATTTTAATTAAATTTTAATCAATTAAGCCTGAACATCCACTCGAGCTTTTAATTCTTTACCCGCTTTAAAATATGGAACAGACTTAGCTGATAAGTTTACTGAATCGCCTGTTTTCGGATTTCTTCCCAAACGTGGTTGCCGATGATGTAAAGAAAAACTACCAAAACCTCGAATTTCAACACGATCACCATTTTCAAGAGATTGAGAAATAAACTCTAAAATATCTTTTACCATATTTTCAATTTCTTTTGCAGGTAAAGTCGGCTGTTTTGCTAACAATTTTTCTATAAGTTCTGACTTAGTCATCGTCTATGCTTCCTTAATATTATTTAAATTAAGATCTATTGATAATAAATTACACAAATATATTAGCAATAACTCCTAACAAATAAGGCTGGACATCAGCCCAGCCTTATTACGTGAATTAATTATTCACCTTTAGCTGCTTTAAATGCTTCAGCCATTGCATTTGGAATAACAATATCTTCTTGTTTGTTATTTACACTTGCAACTGCCGCAGCTTCTTCAGCTTGATCTTTTGCTTTCACTGATAAGTGAACAATACGAGATTTACGATCTACCCCAGTATATTTCGCTTCAACAACATCGCCAACAGCTACTTCATTTGTTAAATCAGCAGAACGAATATAACCTTCAACACCACCTGCTAATTCAACTTTAGCACCTTTAGCATCTGCTTCAACAACAGTTGCAGATACTACCGCACCTTTTTTGTTGATTGCGACGAAGTTATTGAATGGATCTTCTTCAAGTTGTTTAATACCTAAAGAGATACGTTCTTTTACTGCATCAACAGCTAATACAACAGCTGACACTTCGTCACCTTTTTTGTATTGACGAACAGCTTCTTCGCCTGAAATACTCCAAGAAATATCAGATAAGTGAACTAAACCATCGATACCACCTTCAAGACCGATGAAGATACCGAAATCAGTGATAGACTTGATTTTACCCGTTACTTTATCGCCTTTGTTGTGAGTATCAGCAAATTGAGTCCAAGGGTTAGCTTTGCATTGTTTTAAGCCTAAAGAAATACGACGACGTTCTTCATCAATTTCTAATACCATTACTTCTACAGTATCGCCTAAGCTAACCACTTTAGATGGGTGGATATTTTTATTAGTCCAATCCATTTCAGAAACGTGAACTAAACCTTCAACGCCATCTAAGATTTCAACGAAACAGCCATAGTCAGTTAAGTTAGTTACTTTACCTGTTAATTTGCTGTTTACTGGATGATTTTCAGCAATTGCTGCCCAAGGATCTTGACCTAATTGTTTTAAGCCTAAAGATACGCGAGTACGATCTTTATCGAATTTTAATACTTTAACAGTTACTTCATCGCCAACATTTACGATTTCACTTGGGTGTTTAACACGTTTCCAAGCCATATCTGTGATATGTAATAAACCATCAACACCACCAAGATCAACGAATGCACCGTACTCAGTTAAGTTTTTAACGACACCTTTAACTTCTGAACCTTCAACAAGATTTTCTAATACTTGTTCACGTTCTTGGCTGTTTTCAGATTCAATTACTGCACGACGAGAAACAACAACGTTGTTACGTTTTTGATCTAATTTGATTACTTTGAATTCTAATTCTTTACCAAGTAAGTGATCTGCTTCACGCGCTGGACGAGTATCAACTAAAGAACCTGGTAAGAATGCACGAACACCGTTTAACTCAACTGTGAAGCCACCTTTCACTTTGCCGTTGATTAAACCGATAACGGTCGCTTTTTCTTCGTAAGCTTTTTCTAATTCAATCCAAGATTCGTGACGAACAGCTTTCTCACGAGAAAGTTTAGTTTCGCCGAAACCATCTTCAACTGCATCTAAAGCAACATTTACAGTATCGCCAACTTGGATTTCAAGTTCGCCTTGTGCATTTAAAAATTCAGCAACTGGAATTGCAGACTCAGATTTTAAACCTGCATCAACAAGCACAAAGCCTTTTTGGATAGCTACTACAGTACCGCCAACGATTGAACCTTGACGAGTTTCAAGGCCTTTTAATGATTCTTCAAAAAGTTGAGCAAAAGATTCTGACATATAAATAATCTTCTTAATTTAAGTTAATAACATCCACATTAAAATCCATAAAATGCGGGGTTGAGGATAAATGCTTATTCTTCCTTGAACAAACAGTTAAATCTAAACTGATACCTTTTCTTGAATATAAGCTAACGCCTTATCGATCACTTCATCGATACTCAAGCTTGTGCTATCCAATAATAAAGCATCATCTGCTGGTTTTAGCGGCGCAACTTCACGATTTCTATCACGAAAATCACGCTCTTTTATCTCGGCTAAAATCTGTGCAAAGTTACCATTTATTCCTTTATTTTGCAACTGTTTATAGCGTCTTTTTGCACGTTCTTCAGCACTTGCATCTAAAAATAATTTTACTTGTGCATTTGGGAATACAACAGTCCCCATATCTCTACCGTCCGCAATTAATCCATCATTTTTCGCAAAATCTTGCTGAAGTTGTAATAAAGCTGACCGCACTTTTTGAAAGACTGCTACTTTTGACGCAGCATCTGCCACTTCTTGCGTGCGAATTAAACGGCTCACATCCATTCCTGCAAGCAAAATGTTTACCTCGCCATTTTGAGGAATAAATTGAATATCTAAATGACGTGCTAATTCTGCTAAATCTGTTTCATTTGTTAGATCAGTTTTACGTTGCAACGCTGCCAATGCAGTAACGCGATAAATCGCCCCACTATCCAACAGTGCATAGCCCAACTTTTCAGCCAACGCATAACAAAGCGTCCCTTTCCCAGCACCACTAGGACCATCAACAGTAATAATCATTCCCATACAAATTATCCTTTCATTCTCAAAATTTTGCGCATTATAGAGACAATTGCCCCTCATTACCATCCTAGAGATTATTACTAGCTTTTCAAACTTGTTCTAAAGACTTTTCTACATTACAATAAAAAACGTAGCTATCAATACAAATAATCAAATAATGAGGACAAAGAAATGGCTGAAAATCGTTATGAACTAAATAAAAACTTAGCACAGATGCTCAAAGGTGGAGTTATCATGGATGTTCAAAACCCTGAGCAAGCTCGCATTGCAGAAGCTGCTGGTGCAGCTGCAGTGATGGCTTTGGAACGAATTCCTGCAGATATTCGTGCTGTTGGAGGTGTCTCTCGCATGAGCGATCCTAAGATGATCAAGGAAATCCAAGGAGCAGTTAGCATTCCAGTTATGGCAAAAGTTAGAATTGGACATTTCGTTGAAGCTCAGATTTTGGAAGCTATTGAAATTGACTATATCGATGAAAGTGAAGTGCTTTCTCCAGCTGACAACCGTTTCCATGTGGACAAGAAAGAATTCCAAGTACCTTTTGTATGTGGTGCCAAGGATTTGGGCGAGGCCTTGCGTCGTATCGCTGAAGGGGCTTCAATGATTCGTACAAAAGGAGAACCAGGAACAGGAGATATCGTCCAAGCTGTTCGCCATATGCGCATGATGAATCAAGAAATTCGTCGCATTCAAAATTTACGTGAGGACGAACTCTATGTTGCGGCCAAGGATTTACAAGTTCCTGTAGAATTGGTTCAATACGTCCATAACCATGGGAAATTGCCAGTTGTCAACTTCGCAGCTGGAGGAATTGCAACTCCAGCAGATGCAGCCTTGATGATGCAACTTGGCGCAGAGGGTGTCTTTGTTGGTTCAGGTATTTTTAAGTCAGGAGATCCTATAAAACGTGCGAGCGCTATTGTCAAAGCTGTAACTAACTATCAAAATCCACAAATCCTAGCACAAATCTCCGAAGATTTAGGTGAAGCCATGGTTGGTATCAATGAAAATGAAATCCAAATTCTCATGGCCGAGCGAGGAAAATAAATGAAAATCGGAATATTAGCTCTACAAGGTGCCTTTGCGGAACATGCACGAATGCTAGAAAAATTAGGAATTGAAAGTGTCGAACTGAGAAATTTAAAAAATTTTCAACAATATTACAGTGATTTATCAGGTTTGATTCTGCCTGGCGGTGAGTCAACCGCCATAGGAAAACTTTTAAGAGAGCTGCATATGCTGGAACCGATGAAACAAGCTATCTCTTCTGGCTTTCCTGTCTTTGGAACTTGTGCTGGTTTGATTCTGTTGGCTAAAGAGATTACTTCTCAGAAAGAGAGTCATTTTGGAACGATGGACATTGTAGTTGAGAGGAATGCCTATGGACGCCAATTAGGAAGTTTCTATACAGAAGCAGATTGCAAAGGGGTTGGTAAAATTCCTATGACTTTTATCAGAGGACCTGTTATCAGTAGTGTTGGTAAAAAAGTCAATATTCTTGCAACGGTAAATAATAAAATCGTTGCAGCTCAAGAAAAGAATATGCTGGTAACATCATTTCATCCTGAATTAACAAATAACATGAGTTTGCATAAGTACTTTATTGATATATGTAAAGTAACAAGTTGAGAAAATATTTTCTCAATTTGTTACTTGGATAGTATTGAAATTATCTCTGCCACTCTACACCTTTCTCCAAGTCTCGGCTAGTTTCTCCTTGTTTTGATTATTACCACTATCCTTGGCTTATTCGGTACGTATATTTTTATATAATATGTATTCGATTCTGTGAATCTTTTATCTATCCATCTAATCAATATTTCATTTTATTCTATTAATTATCGGATAAATAAAAATTAGTAATAAAAATGTAAAAAATGAAAATAAAATGTTAAATTTTATGAGATATTGATCACATTTTCTTAAAATAGGTATATGCTTTTGCATATAAATCCATAAAATAACCACATCTTTTAATCTAACTCTGAGGATATTTTATGCTGTCTTTTATTCTAAGTATTTTTCCTATCGTTTTACTGATTTATCTTATGGTAAAAAGAAACGCGCTACCTTCTTATGTTGCCTTACCTTGGATTGCGACATTAGTTATGGGCGTTCATCTTTTACACTTTAATACAGATATTGTCACTATTAGTGCAAATGTTGTTTCTGCAATTGTTGCGGTACAAACTCCTATTACAGTAATTTTTGGTGCGATTCTCTTTAACCGTTTCTCTGAAATTTCAGGCGCAACAAATATTATGCGAAAATGGCTAGGAAATATTAATCCAAATCCCGTTGCACAATTAATGATTATTGGTTGGGCGTTTGCTTTTATGATCGAGGGAGCAAGTGGTTTTGGTACACCAGCGGCAATTGCTGCACCTATTTTAGTGGGATTAGGTTTTCATCCATTAAAAGTGGCGATGTTGGCACTTATTATGAACTCAGTTCCCGTATCCTTTGGTGCGGTAGGTACACCAACTTGGTTTGGTTTTGGTGCTTTAAAATTATCAGAAGATATGATTTTAGAAATTGGGTCTATTACAGCATTTATACACTCCATTGCTGCACTTCTTATCCCATTATTAGCACTTCGTATCTTAGTAAATTGGGATGATATTCGTAAAAACATCGTATTTATTTATATTAGCGTACTGGGTTGCGTAGTACCTTATTTCTTGATTGCTCAAGTCAATTACGAATTTCCATCACTCGTTGGGGGGGCAATCGGCTTATTTATTTCTGTATGGGCTGCTAATCGCAATATTGGTTTAGCAAAAGTAACAAATACCCTTGATAATAATGCGGTAAGTACGGGAGAAGTAGTTAAAGCATTATTCCCTACAGGTTTACTTATTGCATTTTTAATTGTGACTCGTATTCATCAATTACCATTCAAAGCAATGATGAATGACGCAACTATTTGGTTCTCAACCACATTAGGTTCGTTAGGATTATTTGAAATTAGTAAAGGTTTAATCTTTAGCTTAAAAAATATTTTTGGCTCAAATGTTTCATCAAGCTATAAACTTCTTTACGTACCTGCATTGATTCCATTTGTCATTACAGTACTAATTGCGATTCCTGTCTTTAAAATTTCCAGTTCAAATGTTAAACAGATTTTTGTATCAAGTTTACAACAATCTAAAAATCCATTTATTGCCTTAATTGGTGCCTTAGTAATGGTAAACCTCATGTTAGTGGGTGGCGAACATTCTATGGTAAAAATTATAGGTAGAACTTTTGCTGAAATTTCTGGTAGTAACTGGACTATTTTCTCCTCTTTCTTAGGCGCGATTGGATCCTTTTTCTCAGGTTCAAATACCGTATCCAACCTAACATTTGGTAGTGTTCAACTTTCTACCGCAGAAACAACTGGCATTTCTGTCGCACTTGTTCTTGCTTTACAATCTGTCGGTGGGGCAATGGGGAATATGGTATGTATCAATAACATTGTAGCGGTAAGTTCTGTGTTAAATATTTCAAACCAAGAAGGCACAATTATTAAGAAAACCATTATACCTATGATCGTTTACGGTATCATTGCCGCACTTTGCGCGCTGTTCTTAGTACCTTTATTTTATAATCTATAAAATTCACGCCAAAAATGACCGCACTTTTGCGGTCATTTCCTATTTTTCTCTTTTATGTTTCTACTATCAAAAATGAGCTTTAACCCATTAAAGTGCGGTTGATTTTGCGAATGAATTTGCCCATTTAGCAAAAACCAAACTTTCTTTTTCTTTATCTTCTCAACATATTTCCTCTCTAAAAATTAATTTTTTTCATTATTTTTAGGTATTTTCATTAAATCATTCCTTGAAATCCCTCTTATAAAATGGATAATCGTAATCCTTCTCAAAAATAAATAGGAACTATAATGAAGAAAGCTATAAAATTAAATTTAATTACACTTGGCCTAATTAATACAATCGGTATGACGATTACACAAGCTCAAGCCGAAGAAACATTAGGACAAATTGATGTAGTGGAAAAAGTGATATCAAACGATAAAAAACCTTTCACTGAAGCCAAAGCCAAAAGTACCCGTGAAAATGTCTTTAAGGAAACACAAACCATTGACCAAGTCATTCGGAGCATTCCTGGGGCATTTACTCAACAAGATAAAGGCTCGGGTGTGGTTTCTGTAAATATTCGTGGCGAAAATGGATTAGGTCGTGTCAATACGATGGTTGATGGTGTAACACAGACTTTCTATTCTACAGCCTTAGACTCAGGTCAATCAGGCGGAAGTTCTCAATTTGGTGCGGCAATCGATCCTAATTTTATTGCAGGTGTAGATGTTAATAAAAGCAACTTTTCGGGAGCAAGCGGTATAAATGCGTTAGCAGGCAGTGCTAATTTTAGAACATTAAGCGTTAATGATGTGATTACCGATGACAAACCATTCGGCATTATTCTGAAAGGAATGACAGGAAGCAATGCCACTAAATCCAATTTTATGACGACGGCTGCTGGCAGAAAATGGCTTGATAATGGTGGCTATGTAGGCGTGGTGTATGGTTATAGCCAACGTGAAGTATCTCAAGATTACCGTATCGGTGGCGGAGAACGATTAGCATCATTAGGGCAAGATATTCTTGCTAAAGAAAAAGAAGCCTATTTCCGCAGTGCAGGTTATGTTTTAAACCAAGATGGGCAATGGGGACCGGATTTAAACAAAAACCATTGGTCTTGTAATGACTCCTCTCCAAAATTTCATGGAAGTACAGAAAAAAAAACAAGCTCTAATCCTTTAACTGGAGAAACAGAAACAACATGGACTGATGAAAAATGTGTTTTCTATAGTGAGAAATCCAATATATACAATGATGATCCTAATCAAAAAGAAACTACTAAAGACAAGATTTATGAAGATCAAGTAAGAAAACAAATACTTAAAGATATAGATGATGGCAAGCCTTTAAAAGATATACAAGAACTACAAAAAGAAATAAAGAAAACTGATGACAGCTTTGAACGCAATAAAGAGCAATATAGTGTTGCACCTATTGAGCCAGGCAGTTTGCAATCACGCTCACGTAGCCATTTATTAAAATTTGAATATGGCGATGATCACCATACGCTAGGGGCGCAACTACGTACCCTTGATAATAAAATTGGTTCTCGCAAAATTGAAAACCGTAATTACCAAGTCAATTATAACTTCAATAATAACAGCTATCTTGATCTTAATTTAATGGCTGCACATAACATTGGCAAAACTATTTATCCTAAAGGTGGATTTTTTGCAGGTTGGCGAGTTAGAGATAAACTTATCACAAAAAATGTGGCAAATATTATTGATATTAACAACAGCCATACTTTCTTACTGCCAAAAGAAATTGATTTAAAAACCACATTAGGTTTTAACTATTTTACCAATGAATACAGTAAAAACCGTTTTCCAGAAGAGCTAAGTTTATTTTACAAAGGAGCATCAGGCGAACCTGGTCGTTACACATACACACAAGGAACCGGGGGTACTCAAAATTTACTGCCTCAACGTTCAGTGATTTTACAACCTTCCGGTAAACAAAAATTTAAAACAGTGTATTTTGATACCGCACTTTCTAAAGGTATTTATCATTTAAATTACAGCGTGAATTTTACCCATTATGCCTTTAACGGCGAGTATGTCGGGTATGAAAATAAACCAACACAAATTAATGAACCGATTTTGCATAAATCAGGGCATAAAAAGGCATTCAATCATTCTGCCACATTAAGTGCAGAGCTAAGTGATTACTTTATGCCATTTTTCACTTATTCACGTACACACAGAATGCCGAATATTCAAGAGATGTTTTTCTCTCAAGTGTCTGATGCTGGGGTAAACACAGCATTAAAACCTGAACAATCTGACACCTATCAACTAGGCTTTAATACTTATAAAAAAGGTCTATTCACTCAAGACGATGTATTAGGCATCAAATTAGTGGGCTATCGTAGCTTTATTAAAAACTATATCCATAATGTTTATGGAGAATGGTGGAAAAATAACGCACCTATATGGGCAGCCAGTAATGGTTTTCGCTTTACTATCGCACATCAAAATTATCAACCTATCGTGAAAAAAAGCGGTGCTGAGTTAGAAATTAATTATGATATGGGACGTTTTTTTGCGAATGTCTCTTATGCTTATCAACGTACTAATCAGCCAACCAATTATGCCGATGCCAGCCCACGCGCTAAGAATACGTCAAATAAAGATATTTTGAAACAAGGTTATGGTTTATCACGAATCACTATGTTACCAAGAGACTACGGCAGATTAGAGCTTGGCACACGTTGGTTTGATCAAAAATTAACCTTAGGTCTGGCAGCTCGTTATTATGGGAAAAGTAAACGAGCATCTATTAAAGATGAATGTGTCAAAGGCGTTCCTTGTAAAATACAAGGCGAAAAAGAAAAAGCAGAAGTAGTCCATAATGCAATCAAAAAAACGGAAGATATTAAAAAACAACCGATTATTTTAGATTTACACGTCAGCTATGAACCAATCAAAGATTTGATTATTAAAGCGGAAGTACAAAATCTATTAGATAAACGTTATGTTGATCCGTTAGATGCTGGAAATGATGCGGCTTCGCAAAGATATTATTCAAGCTTAAATGATTCAATTTGTAGTAAAAGTGATACTTGTGAAGATGGAGGAAAAGATAAAACTGTGCTTTATAACTTTGCACGTGGAAGAACTTATATTCTGAGCTTAAACTATAAATTCTAGTAGGTTCATATAAAAAGGCATAGCTAATAGCTATGCCTTTAATTTTAGCATTTATTATCTTATTAAAAGATTATTACTACAGTCTGTCAATCATCCCCAACACTAACGCCGAAGACTGCTTCGCCGCTAATGGTAAAAACTCTTCAAAAGACATACTTGCTTTACCATCGCCGCCATCAGAAATTGCGCGAACTACCACAAAAGGCACATTAAACGCATAGCAAACTTGCGCAATCGCTGTGGCTTCCATTTCAACCCCCGTCACATTCGGGAAGTCTGCTTTTATTTGTGCAATTTTGTCTTCACTATTAATAAAACTATCGCCAGAGCAAATTAAACCACGTTTTACTGATTGCCCTTGCTTTTCTGCAATTTCTTGAGCGAGATCTGCCAATTTTTTATCCGATAAAAATGCAGCAGGATTAGCAGGCAACTGCCCTTTTTCATAGCCAAAAGCTGTAACATCCGCATCGTGGTAGCGTGTTTCATCAGAAATTACAATATCCCCCACTTTCAAGCCTTTTGCTACCCCACCTGCAGAACCAGTATTGATCACACAATCTGGCTTGGCTAATTGCAATAACGCCGTCGTGCCAATGGCAGCCGCCACTTTGCCAATGCCTGATTGCAATAATACAACATCTTTACCGTTAATTTTGCCTTCAAAAATGACCGCACTTGCTACTCGAGTTTCCGTTCTCTCTGTCATTAAATTTTTTAAAATTTCCACTTCTTGCGCCATTGCACCAACAATTCCGATTTTCATTGTTTTTGTTCCTGTTCTATTTTATTTACCAAAAAATCTAACACTGCAACGCTATAATCATCGTTATAAAGCGTACTCGCAGTGAGTACATATTTTCCACCAATGACAACGTAAGGATAGGTAAAAACACCATATTCTTCCGTCAATTCAATCGCATTTTGGATCTGTTCTTTTACGCTTTGTGAATTTTCAGTTTGAATAAATAACTGCTTATCTAGCCCTTGTTTTTCTGCCCATTGTTGAATTTTATTTGATGTAGACAATTCTGTATAACGGGATTTTTCTGAAGTTTCAAATAACAAAACATTGGATAATTCGCCCGCACTTAATGCTTGCAAAGTATAAAAAATACGTGCGCTAAACTGGCTATCGGCAGTTGCAATAGGATATTGTTCCAACGCAACTTTATATGTGCGTATTTGACTATAAAGCTCTAAAATATCCTGCGCTGAAGAACATACTCGACAATCATAATCAAAAAAGAATTGAATGCGGATTTTTTTATCGGTTCGAGACACTTGTTCGATAGGTTCTTTATAAGAAAAATAATCCCGTCCATCTTCAAAATAGATCGTATCCCGTGATGGCAAGTGCGGAGAATTTTGCACTGAAAATTCTTTCTGATTGACTTCTGCTAAAACAAACGACGATAAAAAAAGCAAACAAAATGCCAATATTCCCTTTAATTTCATTCTATCACTCATCTATCGGCTCAATATAATCTACCAATAATTGTAGGCTACGATTGCCACGAAATTCGTTAATATCTAATTTATAGGCTAAACGAGCCTGTTTAATTGAAAGATCAGGATACAATCTTGTATCAATATTAAACGCAATCGCATCTAATAAAACCCCGCCTTGTTTCGGTTCTAGCAACATTTTTAGATGATTTTTATTTTGCCCAATCGCGCGCTGATCCAAAATTTTAAATTCGCCATCAAAGCAAGGCTCAGGAAACCCTTGTCCCCAAGTGCCTACCGATTTTATCAACTCTGCCGTTTCAAGATTAAATTCATTTGAATTTAGTTCGCCATCTGTCCAAATTACGCCTTGTAGATGTTCTTCATCAAGCCAATCGGCAACGGTTTGATTAAAAATATGTTGGAAATCCGCAAAATGTTCTTCGCGAATACTCAAGCCTGCCGCCATTGCGTGTCCGCCAAATTTTAAAATCATATTAGGATGTTGCGAATGAATACGCTCTAAAACATCACGCATATGTAAACCTTCAATAGAACGAGCAGAACCTTTCAAAATTCCCTCACTATCTTGTGCAAAGGCAATCACTGGACGATGATATTGATCCTTAATCCTTGATGAAACAATGCCTAATACGCCTTGATGCCAATCGGGCTGATAAAGCGTAATACCATAGGGTAACTCTTTAAAAAGTGCGGTAAGATTTTGACAAATTTTTATTGCCTCAAGCTTCATACCTGCTTCAATTTCTTTACGAGTTTGGTTAAGCTGATCGAGATCTAAAGCTAATTCTCTAGCTTTTGACATTTCGTTCGCCAGCAAAAGCTCTACCCCAATCGACATATTATCTAAACGCCCTGCTGCATTTAAACGAGGTCCGATACAAAAACCGAGATCACTTGAAGTAAACTGCTCTACATTACGGTTAGCCACTTCTGCCAACGCAATAATACCAAGACGGCAGTGTCTAGCACGAATCCGCATTAAACCTTGATAAGCAAGGATACGATTATTTTGATCTAACGGAACAACATCAGCTATAGTGCCAAGTGCCACTAGATCGAGCAAATCAGTAAAATTAGGTTGTGTTTCTGCCGTAAAAATACCGAGTTCTCGAAATTTTGCTCGTACGGCTAACATCAAATAAAATGCCACACCCACACCTGCTAAGGATTTTGAAGGGAAATGACACTGACTTAAATTAGGATTAACAATCGCATCGGCTGGCGGCAAAGTTTCGGGGGGTAAATGATGATCCGTGACTAAAACTCGAATGCCTTTGTCTTTCAAAAATGCCACACCGTCAAAAGACGAAACGCCGTTATCCACCGTCATTAACAACTGAACACCCTTTTCAATCGCCATTTCAGCCACGGGAATACTCAAGCCATAACCCTGTTCAAATCGATTTGGCACAAGGTAATCCACATCAGAAAAGCCAAGTTGTCTTAAAGCCAGCACACTCAATGCTGTGCTGGTTGCACCATCAGCATCAAAATCCCCAACAATCACAATTTTTTGCTGTTCTTGATAGGCTTCAACTAATAAATTTACCGCTTGATCAATGCCATATAACTGATTTGGATTGAGCATTGATTTCAAAGTGCGGTCTAATTCTTTGGTGTTTTGAATACGACGAGCGCGATAAAGGCGATCTAATAACGGATGGGTTGAAACAGAATTTCCAACTGGAATTTCACGGCGTTTGATAAGTTTTTTCACTGGATATTAATTCATACCTAAAAGCAAAAAGCTGTTGAAATCAACAGCTCTTTTATCTATACTTTTTCCTGTCGGTCAGGGCTTTTAACCCTGAATGCTGACAGGGGTTAAAAGCCCTGCTGACCATTAGTCTAACTATTGTGTCAGCTAAGGATTTTAATGATGCCTAAATTATGTATTTATATCATAATTTTTGTGTTGTTAATGCTTTTAAGCTCCCCAGCATATTAAGCATAACCGACTAAACACAAGGGGTAGGCAACTGCCCCTTGTTTTTCATTATAAAATTATTGTGCTGTTTCTTCAAGAGCTCTTAATAAATCAGCTGGTTTTAAATAACCGCCAATAAGCTCACCAGTTGAGGTAACAATACTTGGTGTTCCTCGTACACCAAATTGAATACCTAATTCATAATGTTTTTTCACGATATTTGGCGTTTTAACTTCTTTTGGTAAATTGCCTTTTTCTGCTTCATTTAAAGCAAAAACGGGATCTTTCGCCGTCCAAATCGCTTCCATTTGTTTCGCCGTTTGATTATTCATACCTGCGCGAGGGAAAGCTAAATAACGCACGGTAATACCAAGATCGTTATATTCTTTTAATTGCTGATGTAACAAATGGCAATAATGGCAGGTAATATCCATAAATACTGTTACTACGTGTTTTTCATTTTTCGCAGGATAAACAATCATCTCGTCTTTATAAGAATTAAGTTTATCTACTAAAATTTTACCTGCTACATCAACAGGGCCATTATTTGTGAGTTCATAAAGTTTACCTTCAAAAAGATATTTTCCATCTTCGCTCACATAAAGTATACCTTGATCCGTGACAGCCGTTCTAATGCCTGAAATCGGCGAAGATTTAATAGTAATATTTGATACATTAAAAGACTGTAATTTGCGTTTAATTGCCGCATCATCTGCCATTGCATTAGCCGCAGCCACGCACAAAAGTGCGGTAAAAATTTTCTTCATTTTTTGTTCCTAAATTTACTTGAGTAAGAAAGCCTAAAATTATAGAGAGATTGCTAATTTCTGCAAGGTCAAACTATCCAAAAATCAGAAAATAGCATATAATTCCACACTTTATCACACAGTGAATTTATTATGTTTGAAATCAATCCTGTAAAAAATAAAATCATCGATTTATCTGACCGCACTTCAGTGCTTCGGGGGTATCTTTGACTTTGATGCCAAAGTTGAGCGTTTAGAAGAAGTCAATGCCGAATTAGAACAGCCAGATGTTTGGAATGATCCAGATAAAGCTCAAACGCTTGGTAAAGAACGGGTTTCTTTAGAACAAGTTGTAAATACCATCAAAAATTTAGAACAAGGTTTAGAAGATGTTGATGGCTTGTTAGAACTTGCTATCGAAGCAGAAGACGAAGACACCTTCAATGAAGCGGTCGCTGAATTAGATGAACTCGAACAACAACTCGAAAAATTAGAGTTCCGTCGAATGTTTAGTGGCGAACATGATGCTTGCGATTGCTATGTGGACTTACAAGCTGGCTCTGGCGGTACGGAAGCTCAAGATTGGACAGAAATGTTGCTGCGTATGTATCTTCGTTGGGCAGAAAGCAAAGGCTTTAAAACAGAACTAATGGAAGTCTCTGACGGCGATGTAGCAGGATTGAAATCGGCAACCATTAAAGTGAGCGGAGAATATGCTTTTGGTTGGTTACGAACAGAAACGGGCATTCATCGTTTAGTGCGTAAAAGTCCATTTGATTCCAATAACCGTCGTCACACATCATTCAGCGCGGCATTTGTCTATCCTGAAATTGATGACGATATTGATATTGAAATCAATCCTGCTGATTTACGTATTGATGTTTATCGAGCGTCGGGAGCAGGTGGTCAGCACGTAAACAAAACTGAAAGTGCGGTGCGAATTACCCATATGCCAAGTGGCATTGTTGTGCAATGTCAAAACGACCGTTCACAGCACAAGAACAAAGATCAAGCAATGAAACAATTAAAAGCAAAATTGTATGAACTTGAATTACAGAAGAAAAATGCGGATAAACAAGCAATGGAAGATAATAAATCCGACATTGGTTGGGGAAGCCAAATTCGCTCTTATGTATTAGACGATTCACGCATTAAAGATTTGCGTACTGGCGTGGAAAACCGTAATACGCAAGCCGTATTAGACGGGGATTTAGATCGATTTATTGAAGCGAGTTTAAAAGCTGGCTTGTAAAAATTTCTTGCCTTCCCCTGTTTACGGGGGAAGGTGGCGCGAAGCGACGGAAGGGGGCTTTCGATAATATATTTCCTTTAGTCTTCAACAGCTCCTAAAGTAAACAAAGAAAATAAAAATTTCTTATTAATTTATAAAACAAGGTAAACAATATGTCAGAACAAGAAGTTAAAGAATTAGATCTCAATGGCGAAATGCTCGTTCGTCGTGAAAAATTAGCCGCATTACGTGCAAAAGGTAATGCCTTTCCAAACAAGTTTCGTCGTGATGCGCTCGCACAAGATTTGCACAATCAATATGATGCAGAAGATGGGGAAATCTTAAAAGAGAAAGGCATTGAAGTACAAGTTGCTGGTCGTATTATGACTCGCCGTGCAATGGGTAAAGCAACGTTTATCACTATTCAAGATATGAGCGGTAAAATCCAGCTTTATGTTGCACGCGATAATTTGCCTGAAGGTGTTTATAAAGATGACGTTGGTACTTGGGATTTAGGCGACATCGTTGGCGTTAAAGGCACTTTATTTAAAACAAAAACCGATGAACTCACTGTAAAAACCACTGAAGTTCAACTTTTAACTAAAGCACTTCGCCCATTACCAGATAAATTCCACGGTTTAACCGACCAAGAAGTTCGTTATCGCCAACGTTATTTAGATTTAATTTCTAACGAAGAATCTCGCCGCACTTTTATTATTCGTTCTAAAGTTGTCGCGGGTATTCGTGAATATTTCATTTCTAAAGGCTTTATGGAAGTGGAAACGCCAATGTTACAAGTTATTCCAGGCGGTGCATCTGCGCGTCCTTTCGTAACCCATCACAATGCATTAGATGTGGATATGTATTTACGTATCGCACCTGAACTTTATTTAAAACGCTTAGTAGTGGGTGGCTTTGAACGAGTATTTGAATTAAACCGTAACTTCCGTAATGAAGGGGTTTCTGTTCGTCATAATCCAGAATTTACTATGCTTGAATATTATCAAGCCTATGCGGATTACCATGATTTAATGGATAACACCGAAGAACTTCTGCGTAAATTAGCGATTGATATTCTTGGTACTACTATTGTGAAATACGGCGAATACGAATTTGATTTTGGTAAACCATTTGAACGTATTACATTACACGATGCAACCATTAAATACGGAGCAGACAAAGGTATCGTAAAAGAAGATTTATATGACTTTGATCGTGCAAAAGCCACGGCGGAACGCTTAGGTATTGAGGTGCAAAAATCTTGGGGTTTAGGCAGCATTGTCAATGCAATTTTTGAAGAAGTGGCTGAACATCACTTAATTCAACCAACCTTCTTAATGGCTCATCCTGCGGAAATTTCTCCACTTGCACGTCGTAATGATGAAAATCCAGATGTAACAGATCGTTTTGAGCTCTTTATCGGTGGTCGTGAAATCGGTAATGGTTTCTCAGAATTAAATGACGCAGAAGATCAAAATGAACGTTTTGATGCACAAGTGGCTGCAAAAGAAGCGGGCGATGATGAAGCGATGTTTAAAGATGAAGACTTTGTTGTTGCACTAGAACACGGCTTACCTCCAACAGCTGGGGAAGGTCTAGGTATCGACCGCTTGGCGATGCTTTATGCAAATGCACCGTCAATTCGTGATGTTATCTTATTCCCTGCAATGCGTCAGAAATAATAAAGATACAAACAAAAGCCACCATTTGGTGGCTTTTTTATCGAAACATAAAAAGGGAGCTAACGCTCCCCTTACTTTTTAATGATTAACCATTAATAAATTTTTCACCTAATTCAATATCTGCACGTAAAGTCGGCAACATATTTTCTAAAGCTTGTTGTTCAAAATTGCTTAATGGGCCAATTGGTAAAATTTCTTCTACACCTTCTTTGCCTAAACGAACTGGTTGAGAGAAGAAACGAGCATATTTGCCATCGCCTTCAACATAAGTACATTCAACCACTGTCTCGCCACTTAATCCTTTCACTAAAGAACGAGCAAAACGTGCCGCAGCTTGCGCCATTGAAAGCGTTGCAGAACCGCCACCTGCTTTTGCATTGACCACTTCTGTACCTGCATTTTGGATACGTTTTGTTAATGGTTCGATTTCTTCTTCGTTCCATTTTGCATATTGAACTTGAGAAAGTAATGGAAGAATAGTCACACCTGAGTGACCACCAATAACAGGAACGCTCGTACGAGAAACATTTAAACCTTTTAATTCAGCCACAAAAGTTTCAGAACGTAACACGTCTAAAGTTGTCACACCAAATAATTTACGTTTGTCGTAAACACCTGCTTTTTTCAACACTTCAGCCGCAATCGCAACAGTAGTATTTACTGGGTTAGTGATGATACCAACACAAGCTTTTGGGCAAGTAATCGCGACTTTCTCAATTAAACCACGCACGATACCTGCATTAATATTGAATAAATCTGAACGATCCATACCAGGTTTACGTGCAACACCAGCAGAAATTAATACAACATCCGCACCTTCAAGTGCTGGTGTTGGATCTTCACCAGAAAAACCTTTCACATTCACTGCCGTTGGAATATGGCTCACATCTACTGCAACACCTGGTGTTACTGGGGCAATATCATATAATGCTAAGTCGGTGCCTGCTGGCAACTGAAGTTTTAGTAATAACGCTAATGCTTGACCAATACCACCTGCGGCACCTAATACAGCAACTTTCATAAATACTCCTTATGTGTTAGTTAATTTAAAACAGACTGATTTTAAAATGTTCATCTTACAATTACAAATAGAGAAATATCATTCTATGATCTAGTTCACATTTCTGAGATAAATATTTTCTTCTCTTTATTCTTATTCATATTTCAGTTGATGAAAGTGAATTTTTATGCAATTCTTATGCAAATTTTGACTATTGAAAAATAAAGATGACTGATAATTTAACCCGCGCTTTTAAAGAATTACTCAATCAAGAACGCTTGGGTTCTCAAAATGAAATTGTCGATGCCTTAAAAAAACAAGGCTTTACTGGTATTAATCAATCAAAAATATCGAGAATGCTCAGCAAATTTGGTGCGGTTCGCACTCGTAATACAAAAATGGAAATGGTCTATTGCTTACCAAATGAATTAAGTGTTCCCAATACCAGTAGTCCATTAAAAAATCTTGTCTTAGATGTTGATCACAATTCGATGTTAATCGTAATAAAAACGACGCCCGGTGCTGCTCAATTAATTGCACGATTACTTGATTCCATTGGAAAATCGGAAGGCATTTTAGGCACTATCGCAGGCGATGATACTATTTTTGTCACGCCCACAAACGATAAACCTATTGCTGAATTATTGCAAAATATCCAACGTTTATTTGAAAACGCATTGTAATGAATATTTTATTAACAGGAGGCACAGGGCTTATCGGCAAAGCACTTGTTGAACAACTTTGCTTACGTAATGAACAAGTGACGATCTTAACGCGCTCAAGTTCGCCGCACACTCTCTCAAAGCAAAAAAACATCAAATTTATTACCGCACTTTCAGAACTCGATTTACAAGAACAGTTTGATGCCATCATCAATCTTGCTGGCGAACCAATTTTTCATAAAGTTTGGTCGAAAAACCAGAAATCTATTTTACGAGAAAGTCGTTTAAGCCTCACTACTCAACTGGTTGAATTCATCAATCAATATCAGCAATACCCAGTTTTTATATCAGGTTCAGCAACAGGAATTTACGGCGATCAAGACGAACAAACAATTACTGAAACAAGCAAAACAGCAAAAACCTTTACCGCACAATTATGCCAAGATTGGGAAAATATCGCGCGACAAGCTAATGCGAGGGTTTGTTTGATTAGAACAGGAATAGTCTTTTCTAAAAAAGGGGGCGCGCTTGCTAAAATGTTGCCTTTATACAAATGGGGACTTGGCGGTAAACTGGGCAAGGGAGAGCAATATTTTCCCTGGATTGCTTTGGAAGATATGGTAAACGGCATTTTATTTTTACTCGACCATTCAGAATGCCAAGGATCATTTAACTTCACCGCCCCGAATCCCATAAAACAGCATAAATTTAACCGCACTTTGGCTGGAATATTAAAACGTCCTGCCTTTGCAATCATTCCAAAATGGATATTACATTTCATTCTTGGCGAACGAGCGAATCTATTACTCGAAAGCCAAAATGTTGTGCCTGAAAAATTACTCAACTCGGGATTCCAATTTCAGTATTCTGATTGCAAAAACTATCTAGAAGAAATCCTAAAAAACAAATAAAAAAATCACCGCACTTTTTTAATGCGGTGATTTTTATCGGACTAAATATCTCGCCTTATCGCAATTTATTGTTCATTATAAATTTCAAGATTAGATGCTTGTTTTTCTCGTTTTTTCTTTGCACTATCATTGCGTTGAGTTGCGATTTTATTAAGATATTCAGGGCTAATATCGCCTGTAATATATTCGCCTGTGAAAACAGAACAATCAAAACCTTGAATGGCTGGATTTTCCAATTGGACAGATTCAGTAAGTGCGGTCAGATCTTGGAAAATTAATTTATCTACGCCAATTAATTCTGCAATTTCATCAACATTTCGCCCATAAGCGATCAGTTCATCACAACTCGGCATATCAATACCATATACATTCGGATAACGAATTTCAGGAGCAGCAGAGGCAAAGTAAATTTTCTTCGCACCAGCTGAGCGAGCCATTTCAACAATTTGCTCAGAGGTTGTGCCACGAACGATAGAATCGTCCACCAATAACACGTTTTTATCTTTAAATTCAGCTTTAATGGTATTCAATTTGCGACGAACAGAACTAATACGCTGTGCTTGTCCTGGCATAATAAACGTACGACCAACATAGCGATTTTTCACAAATCCTTGGCGATAAGGTTTCCCTAGTACACGAGCTATTTGTAACGCAATATCTGTTGAAGTTTCAGGAATAGGAATGACCACATCAATATTATCAATTTCATCCGCCCATTCTTTTGCAATTTTTTTCCCGAGTTTTTCCCCCATATGAACACGTGCCGCATAAACAGAGACACCATCAATCGTTGAATCTGGGCGTGCAAAATAAACATACTCAAAAATACAAGGATTTAACACCGCACTTTCGGTACATTGTTGTGAATAAAGCTCGCCATCAAACGTTACATAAACGGCTTCGCCCGCAGCAATATCACGCACAAACTCGAAACCAACAATATCTAAAGCTACTGTTTCAGAGGCGAACATATAATCAGTTTTGCCATTTTCTTCACGTTTACCCAACACCAAAGGACGAATACCAAAAGGATCTCTAAATGCAACCATCCCATGTCCAATAATCATCGCTACGCAGGCATAAGCACCACGAATATCATTGTGAGTTTTACGAACAGCATAGAAAATATCTTGTGGATCGAGATGGTTTTGAGGAATGTGATCAAGATGATTAGCGAGAATATTAAGAAGAAGTTCAGAATCTGAATTAGTGTTTACGTGACGGCGGGCAGTTTTAAAGACTTTTTCTTTTAACTCGACTGAGTTGGTTAAATTGCCGTTATGCACCAAAGTGACACCATAGGGAGAATTTACATAAAAAGGTTGTGCCTCTGAGACGCTAGAACTTCCTGCTGTAGGATAGCGAATATGCCCTAATCCAGCATTTCCTTGCAAGCGTAGCATATGCTCTTGACGGAACACATCGCTGACTAAGCCATTAGCTTTACGTAAGCGGAAACGGTTTTCATCATCAACCGTTACAATACCCGCCGCATCTTGTCCACGATGTTGCAAAAGAGTTAATGCTGCATAAATAGATTCATTAACCGGACTTTGGCTAACAATACCGACAATACCACACATTTTGTGTTCCTTATTGATTAAGCGTTGGATTTAAAAAACTTGAACTCGCCTGAAGTTGTTGAAAGAACCATTCAATAATAAAACCAAAATGCGGTATTAATTGAGATTCTTTCCACCAATCAGTTTGTTCAAAATTAGTAAAAGTATCCATAAAAAATAACAACGCAGCCACAATCAGCGCACCGCGTACTAAACCGAAAGCTGCACCTAATACGCGATCAGTGCCGCTTAAACCCGTCTTATCTACTAATTGACTAATCACATAATTTACTATGGCACCCACAATTAAAGTCAGAACAAACAGAATGGCGATTGCAGTTCCATTACGCACATACATTGATTCAATTTGCGTAAGATAAGTGGCAAGATAAGGATAGAACTGGCTTGCTACGATAAATGCCACAACCCAGCTACCAAGTGAAAGTACTTCGCGTACAAAACCACGTAATAAACTGACAAGAATGGAAAAAGCGATAATGCCAATAATAATGTAATCGATCATTAAAAAATCTCTCAATGAAAAACGGCCGTTTAAAACGACCGAGGTATTCTACAAAAATACAGCCAAAAAGAAAACGTTTGCGTAAACTAAATTTCCTGCCAAAAAGCACGTTCAAATTTGCTTTGAGCTTTCCTTAAGACCTCTGCTAAATGTTGATATGTCGGTTTTTCTTGCACAAAAGGCAAGGGTTCATTTTGTTGTTTTAAGCGTTCGCAAATATCGTAAAACCATACCGCACTTTGATTTTCTAATGGCGAATTTGCACGCTTACCAAGCCAATAAAGCCCTTGAAAAGGAATAAACAAGGCAAAAAGTGCGGTCAAAATTGCGATAGAAAATGCCATTAAATCATTTTTTGCATAAATCTGTTGCCACAGTATTGCAAATACAGCAACAAAAGGCATAAATTTTTGTGCAAAACTCGTGGCTTTCATAATACGGTTTTCAGGGAAAATAATGCCTAACTTCGCCTCCTGCGGCCAAGTATTAAGATAAATTTGTCCCTGTTTAAAAATGGAAAAAAACGCCATAAAAAACACCTCAAAAAATTGACCGCACTTATCATACGCTATTTTAAGTCTATTTTTAGTAAAAATAGTTTAATTTTTCAAAAAATACGATAAAGTTTGTATTTTTTCCTTACCGATGAATTTATTTTATTCATCAAAAGGTGTATCCTATACCTAATTTTTCAAACCATCTTAAATGATGGATTTTTATTAACCTCAATCAAATATAGGGTTCCTATGTCAAAACTTGTTCTTATCCTTAACTGCGGTAGTTCTTCACTAAAATTTGCAATTCTTGATCCAGCAACAGGGGAAGAAAAATTATCTGGCTTAGCCGAAGCATTTTTCTTACCAGAAGCACGTATCAAATGGAAACTCAATGGAGAGAAAGGTAACGCAGATTTAGGCGCAGGCGCAGCGCATACTGAAGCGCTTAATTTTATTGCATCTAACATTCTGACTGATGAACTAAAAAATTCTATCGCAGCAATTGGTCACCGTATCGTTCACGGTGGCGAAAAATACACCCAATCTGTTATCGTAACTGATGAAGTTGTTAAAGGTATTGAAGATGCTGCACAATTTGCGCCACTTCACAACCCTGCTCACTTAATTGGTATTCGCGAAGCATTTAACGCATTCCCACACTTAAAAGATAAAAACGTGGTAGTTTTTGATACAGCATTCCACCAAACTATGCCTGAAGAAGCATTCCTTTATGCCCTTCCATACTCTTTATATAAAGAGCACGGCGTACGTCGCTATGGTGCACACGGCACAAGTCACTACTTCATTTCTCGTGAAGTCGCTGAATATGTAGGCAAACCCGCAGACCAAGTCAATGCTATTATTTGTCACTTAGGTAACGGTGGTTCTGTTTCTGTTGTGCGTAACGGTCAATGTATCGATACATCAATGGGCTTAACTCCACTAGAAGGTTTGGTAATGGGTACGCGTTGTGGCGATATTGACCCTGCAATCGTATTCTATCTATACAAAACACTAGGTATGTCTATGGAACAAATCGAAGAGACTTTAGTGAAAAAATCTGGTCTTTTAGGTTTAACTGAAGTAACAAGCGACTGCCGTTATGCTGAAGATAACTACGATGATGAATCTAAACCAGAAGCAAAACGCGCTTTAAATGTTTATAGCTATCGTTTAGCGAAATACATTGGTGCTTATATGGCTGTGTTGGGCGATGATCACTTAGATGCGATTGCATTCACTGGTGGTATTGGCGAAAACTCAGCGCACGTTCGTGAATTAGCATTGAATCACTTAAAATTATTTGGCATTAAAATCGATAATGAACGAAATCTTGCCGCACGTTTTGGTAAAGATGGCGTAATCACGACTGATGATTCCGCATTTAAAGCGATTGTTCTTCCAACTAACGAAGAATTGGTTATCGCACAAGATACCGCAAAACTTTGTTTCTAATTCAACAACAAACTGCCGAATTTTTCGGCAGTTTTTATTTATAACATATACATATTAAGGTTTAACTATGTCTCGCACGATTATTCTTATCCCTGTAAGTACAGGCGTGGGTTTAACTAGCATTAGTCTTGGATTAATCCACTCTCTCGAACAAAAAGGCGCAAAAGTTGCTTTTATGAAACCCGTTTCTCAACCAAGCACTGGCGAAGATAAATTGGATCGCACAACCTCTATTATTCGCACTAGCACTAGTCTTGAAACTGCCGAACCCTTTATGTTAAGCGTGGCAGAATCATTAATTGGTCAAAATCAGTCTGACGTATTGTTAGAAAAAATTGTAGCTAACCACCAACAATTAACCAAAAATAACGATATCGTTGTAGTTGAAGGCTTAATACCCACAAGAAAACACGGTTACGCAAACAATATCAACTATGAAATTGCACAAGCATTAGATGCAGAAATCGTATTAGTTGCAGCACCAGCAACTGAAACCCCAACCGAATTAAAAGATCGTGTAGAAGCAGCAGCCTCTTTATTTGGTGGTAAAAACAATCCAAATCTTTTAGGCGTAGTTGTAAACAAATTTAATGCACCCGTTGATGAATCTGGTCGTACACGCCCCGATCTTGCTGAAATCTTTGATTCATTCCAACACAATCATATTAGCGAAACAGAAGTAAACAAATTATTTGCAGGTAGTGCCATCAAGTTATTAGCTTGTGTGCCTTGGAATGCAAATTTAATCGCTACACGAGCAATCGACTTAGTCAAACATTTAGGTGCATCAATCATTAATGAAGGGGAAATCAATCGCCGTATTCGTGGTATCACTTTCTGCGCAAGAAGTTTACCAAATATGGTTGAGCATTTCCGTGCAGGCAGTTTATTAGTCGCTTCAGCAGATCGTCCAGATGTGCTTGTAGCAGCCGCTCTCGCAGCGTCAAATGGTATTGAAATCGGCGGTATTTTATTAACAGGCGGTTATAAAATTGATGCTCAAATTAATAAACTTTGCCAACCTACTTTTGAAAAAGCAAAATTGCCGATCTTCCGTATTGAAGGCAATACTTGGCAAACTGCATTAAGTTTACAAAGTTTTAATCTTGAAGTGCCTGTTGATGACAAAGAACGTATTGAAAATATTAAACAATACATTAGCCAACACTTTAATGCTGACTTTATCAATAATTTAGTTGCAGATTCTAGCCGTTTACCTCGCTTATCCCCACCTGCATTCCGTTTCCAATTAACTGAACTTGCTCGTGCGGCGAAAAAACGTATTGTGCTTCCTGAAGGCGATGAACCTCGTACAATCAAAGCAGCTGTACTTTGTGCAGAACGTGGCATTGCTGAATGTGTGCTTTTAGCAGATCCTGCATCAGTTCAACGTGTTGCAGAAGCACAAGGTGTTAAATTAGGCAAGGGTATTACAATCATCAATCCTGCTGACGTTCGTGAAAACTATGTTGATCGTTTAGTTGAATTACGTAAAGCGAAAGGTATGACCGAAACTGCGGCTCGTGAGCAATTAGAAGACACTGTGGTACTTGGCACAATGATGTTAGAAGCAAATGAAGTAGATGGTTTAGTATCTGGTGCCGTTCACACGACTGCAAACACCATTCGCCCACCAATGCAGATCATCAAAACTGCACCAGGTAGTTCAATCGTTTCTTCTATCTTCTTTATGTTATTACCAGATCAAGTACTTGTTTACGGTGACTGTGCGGTAAACCCAGATCCAACTGCAGAACAACTTGCGGAAATCGCAATCCAATCAGCAGATTCTGCAAAAGCCTTTGGTATCGACCCTCGCGTTGCGATGATCTCTTATTCAACAGGTACATCTGGTTCTGGTGCAGACGTTGAGAAAGTAAAAGAAGCAACTCGTATTGCGAAAGAGAAACGTCCAGACTTAATCATCGACGGCCCATTACAATACGACGCAGCAGTAATGGAAGATGTGGCTCGCTCTAAAGCACCTAACTCACCAGTGGCAGGTAAAGCAACCGTGTTTGTATTCCCAGACTTGAATACAGGTAACACTACTTATAAAGCAGTACAACGCTCCGCTGATCTCGTTTCAATTGGCCCTATGCTTCAAGGTATGCGTAAACCAGTGAATGACTTATCTCGCGGTGCATTAGTTGATGATATTGTATACACAATTGCCTTAACCGCAATTCAAGCGACACAATAGTTCATACAAAATTGTAAAAGAAAATACCGCACTTTGCCCTAGGCAGTAAAAGTGCGGTATTTTTTTATAACGTTTTTTACAAATCAACCAAAATTAAAATTGCGGCTTCACCGCCCCATTCTCTTGGTGCTTGATGTAATGCTCGCACTTTAGGATGTTGTACTAGCCAACGTGGAATTTGTTTTTTCAATGTAAAGGTGCCATAGCCCGTCATAATGCTGGCACAATCAACGTGTTCATTTTCACAAGCCAGTAAAAGTGCAGCTAATTCTTGCTTAGCTTGTTCACGGGTTAAACCGTGTAAATCTAAAAACAATTCTGGCGAAAAATCTCCACGACGAAGTTGTTTTAATAAATGAGAATCTTCCCCATCACGTAAATATTTCACAACACCATCATGCTCATTCAGTAACGGCTCATATTCATCAGAAAAATAGAACAATGTATCTTCTTTCGCTCGTAATTCTTTCAATTCTATTTTTTTCTGATCACGTTTTTGGCGGGGGGCAACAAAAGTATCTTGTTTAATTGGCTTAATGCCTTTGGTTTCCGTGCGGAATAAATCAAATTCGTCTTGCATTTTTTTCTCATTAATTTCAAATTTTGCGTATCATATCATAGTTCTACATTCTCATCTGTGGTATAACTACGCCAAATTTTCATACCGAATTTTATGCTAACTTTTCTACTCACTTTTATGGAGAAATGCGATGGAAACTTCACATAACCAAGAATTAGTTGCAACTATCTTGGAAGATAATGTTGCAAACGAACTGCAAACCATCCAAGATTTTCTGCGTTGGACGTATAGCATTCTCAATCGTTCTGATATTTACTTCGGGCAAGGGCACGATAATCCTTGGGATGAAAGCCTGCAACTCGTTTTAAGTGGCTTACATTTACCCATTGATTTACCTACCGAATTATTTAACAGTCGATTAACCCCATCTGAAAAAGAAACCTTAGTTCAACTTGCATTAACCCGAATCGAACAACGTGTGCCAGTGGCATATTTAACAAATAGTGCTTGGTTCTGCGGTCACGAATTTTATGTCGATGAACGAACCATTATTCCACGTTCTCCAATTAGTGCGTTAATTCAAGATCGCTTTGAAAATTTAATTTCACAAGAACCTCATCATATTCTCGATCTATGCACAGGCAGCGGTTGTATTGCCATTGCTTGTGCTTATGCTTTCCCAAATGCGGAAGTAGATGCTATCGATTTATCGGTTGATGCACTTAATGTCGCTGAGATCAATATTTCACGCCATCAATTAGAACATCGCGTATTCCCGATTCAATCAAACTTATTTACAAATATTTTAGGACAAAAATACGATCTTATCGTGACCAATCCACCTTATGTGGATGAAGAAGATCTCGCCGATATGCCAGAAGAATTCCATTTTGAGCCAGAGTTAGCCTTAGGCTCTGGCAGTGATGGCTTAAACATTACCAAACAAATTTTAAAACAAGCACCAAATTACTTAACCGAAAATGGCGTATTGGTGTGTGAAGTGGGCAATAGTATGGTGAGCTTAATTGAGCAATATCCAGATGTGCCATTTGAATGGGTAGAACTTAAAAATGGCGGGCTAGGCGTATTTGCTATTCAGCGTAAAGATTTAGTGAAATATCACGATCTCTTTTAATCTTTTAAGTGCGGTTGAAATTCTTATTAAATTTCAACCGCACTTCATTTATACATTGTTATCTTGTTTCCAATTCAATGCCTTCAAATAATTTTTTCACTGAATTGTTATCACGCAAACGCTCGGCTTTTTCTACGACACTACGAGTTAAGTGCGGTGAAAAATATTCCATAAAATCGTACATATAGTTACGTAAGAACGTGCTATGTTTAAATGCAATATTCGTCATACTTGGGCGGAACAAATGGCTTGCATCAATCAGTACAAGATCCGTATCTAGTGCCGTATGTGCCATAGATGCCATAATGCCCACCCCTAACCCCAAGCGCACATAAGTTTTAATAACATCAGCATCGGTAGCCGTAAAGACTATATTCGGTAAAATACCGGCACTATTAAATGCGTAATCTAAATCAGAAACACCCGTAAAACCAAACGTGTAAGTCACAAGTGGGTATTTGCCTAATTCCTCAATGGTCAGTTCTTTCACTTTAGCAAGTGGATGATCGGGCGTAACAATCACGGCACGATTCCACCAATAGCATGGAATCTGAACTAAATCATCAAATAAATAAGGTGCTTCAGTGGTAATTACCAAATCCACTTCGCCTGACATTAAAGCATCGTGAATTTGTGTTGGCGAACCTTGATGAATATGCAAACTCACATCAGGATATTTTTTAGAAAAACGTTCAATCACGCTTGGCAACATATAACGTGCCTGAGTGTTTGTCGTCGCAATACGTAATACACCGTGATTTGGCTGAGTATATTCATCGGCAACGGCACGGATACCTTGCGCTTTAACAAGTAACTCTCGTGCAATTGAGATAATCTTTTTCCCTGCTGGTGTAATTGATTTTATATGCTTGCCATGACGCTCAAAAATTTCCAGACCTAATTCATCTTCTAAGAGGCGAACTTGTTTACTGATACCCGGCTGCGATGTGTAAAGTGCATTTGCAGCTTCTGTAACATTCAAATTTTGGTTTACAATCTCAACGATATAACGCAATTGCTGCATTTTCATAAAAAAGTCCTTATTTTTTATAACGTTTATTCATCTCCGAATAACGTTTCACCGCTTTACGAATTTGCCCAGATTTTGGACGACGACTTGCCTGTTTTACATCTAATTTCGTTTCGGTTTCAGCAGGTAATCCCACCAATTCACGCAAATAATTGACGTTTTCAAGATCCATTTCTTCCCAGCCACCACGAGGCAAACCTTTCATTAATTTGATATTTCCATAACGAATACGAATTAATCGGCTAACTTGAATACCTTGGGATTCCCACAAACGACGCACCTCACGATTACGTCCTTCCATCAAGGTTACGTCATACCATTGGTTAATACCCACACCGCCTGTAAATTTAATTTCTTTAAAATTGGCAGGGCCATCTTCAAGCTGAACGCCTTTGCGTAAACGCGCTAACATTGCATCATCCACTTGACCAAATACACGCACAGAATATTCACGTTCAACTTCACGACTTGGGTGCATTAAACGATTTGCTAATTCTCCATCAGTGGTAAAAAGCAATAAACCCGATGTATTAATATCTAAACGCCCCACCGCAATCCAACGAGATCCCGTTAAACGTGGCAAACGATCAAACACTGTGGCACGCCCTTCTGGGTCGCTACGAGTACAAAGTTCGCCTTCAGGTTTGTAATACATTAACACGCGGCAAATTTCTTTTTGTGCGTGGCTAAGATTAATGATTTGACCATCAATACGCACTTTCACGCCAGAATGTACGTCAATTCGATCGCCTAAAGTCGCAATTTTACCCTCTACGCTCACTCGGCCGGCGGCAATCATCGTTTCAATTTCACGACGGGAGCCTTGCCCAGCACGCGCTAAAACTTTCTGTAATTTTTCGCCCTCTATTTTAGGTTGATTCGAGGCTTTTACAATAGGTTTCGCTTTTGGCTTAGCTAAAAATTTGTTGTCAGAATTAACCGCACTTTTTTTCGTATTTGCCGTTTCTATGCGTGCAGTACGAGACACTGAACGTCTATCATTTTTAACTGAAAAATCACTTTTCTTTGCTGAATCTTTGGAAAAGTGCGGTTGTCTTTGAGTTTGTTTTTGACTAGGTTTCATTGTTTTCCTTAAATAATGGAAAGGTCGCTTTCACAAGCGTCTATCTGTTACATAATATGTATTAAATAAAAGGATCAGTGCTTCCACTTCCCTCGCGTAAAATCACTGGCGATTCTTCCGTTAAATCCACCACTGTTGTAGGCTCTTGCCCTAAATATCCACCATGGATAATTAAATCCACTTGATGTTCTAAACGATCACGAATTTCTTCAGGATCGGATTGTGTAGTATGTTCTTCATTAGGCAACATTAACGAACAAGATAAAATAGGCTCGCCTAAAGCTGAAAGTAAATCTAAAGCGATCTTATTATCTGGTACGCGTAAACCAATGGTTTTACGTTTTGATGTCATTAAACGACGCGGTAATTCTTTCGTTGCTGTAAGAATAAAAGTATAACGCCCTGGCGTATTATTTTTAATCAAACGATAAGCGGTATTATTTACCCTTGCATAAGTTGAAAGTTCCGACAAATCACTACACACCAAGGTAAAATTATGACCTTCAGGCAATTTACGAATTGCTATAATACGATCCATTGCGTGTTTATCGCCCATCATACAGCCCAAGGCATATCCCGAATCGGTCGGATACACAATCACACCGCCTTTTTGTAAAATCTCTACGGCTTGATTAATCAAGCGCGCTTGTGGATTTTCAGGGTGGATATAAAAAAATTGGCTCATCTGTTTCTTCCTTAAAAAGTGTGCGCTGATTATAGCAGTTTTGCGTTCACTTTATAATGGCGAGCATATAAAAATAAAGGCGTAGAGAGTCAATCTACGCCTTATCAAACTAAAGTACGGTTAATTTTCTTAAATTATTTTAATATCTTTCTCAAAGCTGCACCAATTTCAGCGAGGCTTTTTACACAGGTCACGCCTGCGGTCTCAAGCGCTGCAATTTTTTCTGCGGCAGTACCTTTTCCGCCACTAATAATAGCACCAGCATGCCCCATCCGTTTGCCTTTTGGCGCAGTGATACCCGCAATATACGCAACCACTGGTTTAGTGACATTATCTTTAATGAAGATTGCCGCATCTTCCTCTGCGGAGCCGCCGATCTCGCCAATCATCACAATAGCTTCAGTTTCGGGATCTTGTTGAAATCTTTCGAGAATATCAATAAAACTAGAACCAGGTATGGGATCGCCACCAATACCCACACAAGTCGATTGCCCAAAGCCTTCATCTGTAGTTTGTTTTACCGCTTCATACGTTAAAGTACCAGAACGAGAAACAATCCCCACTTTGCCTTTTTTATGTATGTGAGCGGGCATAATGCCGATTTTACATTCATCAGGCGTAATCACACCTGGGCAATTTGGTCCAATCATCACTACGCCCGTTTCATTTAATTTTTGTTTCACTTTAAGCATATCCAATGTAGGTATGCCCTCAGTAATACAGACAATTAACTTAATCCCTGCATCAATAGCTTCAATTATGGCATCTTTACAAAATGGTGCTGGCACATAAATGACCGTCGCTGTTGCGCCTGTATTTTCAACGGCTTCACGAACTGTATTAAATACAGGCAAACCAAGATGGCTACTGCCTCCTTTATTTAGCGATACGCCACCAACTAATTGCGTTCCATAGGCTAATGCTTGTTCAGAATGAAAAGTCCCTTGTCCACCAGTAAAACCTTGGCAAATCACTTTAGTATTTTTATCAATTAAAATCGCCATTAGTGTTCTCCTTTTGCTGCATTCACAGCTAATTCTGCAGCTTGTTGTAAATTCTGTGCGGTAAGGATATTAACATCGCTTTGCGCTAAAATTTGGCGACCGATTTCAGCATTTGTTCCTTCTAATCGCACAACCACAGGCACTCTCACGCCCACTTCATTTACTGCAGCAATCACGCCTTCAGCAATCAAATCACAACGAACAATGCCACCAAAAATATTCACTAAAATCACTTTAACGGAAGGATCGGTTAAAATGATTTTAAACGCTTCAGCAACCCGCTCTTTCGTTGCACCACCACCCACATCAAGAAAATTCGCAGGCTTCCCACCATAGAGTTTCACAATATCCATGGTACCCATTGCAAGCCCAGCCCCGTTTACCATACAACCAATATCGCCCTCTAAAGCCACATAGTTTAACTGGAATTTTTCAGCTTCTGCTTCACGAGCATCATTTTGAGTTAAATCTTGAAGTGCTAAGAGATCTTTATGACGAAATAAAGCGTTATCATCAACAGATATTTTGGCATCGAGACAAACCAAATTCCCTTGTTTAGTGAGAACAAGCGGATTGACTTCCAGTAAAGATAAATCTTTTTCTAAAAACAAACGAGATAACTCCATAAAAATATCGGTAAACTGTTTGTTTTGCACACCACTTAACCCTAATTTAAACGCCAATTCACGCCCTTGATAAGGCAATCCTCCAAATAAAGGATCAATGGTGACTTTGTGGAGTAAGTGCGGTGAATTTTGCGCGATTTCTTCAATATTCATTCCACCTGCAGAGGAAGCAATAAACACCACTTTTTGAGAGGCGCGATCAACAACCGCACTTAAGTAAAATTCTTTATCAATATCGCAAGTTTCTTCAAAATAAATCTGGTTTACTGGCTGACCCAATTTATCCGTTTGAAAAGTGACTAAACGTTGTCCTAGCCATTTTTCTGCAAAAGCTCTCGCTTCCTCTACATCCTGTACCAATTTAACGCCACCTGCTTTGCCACGCCCACCAGCATGAACTTGGCATTTCGCTGCCCACTTATCGCCTGAAAGTTGAGCAAGTACCAAATCTACCTCCTCAACAGATTGACAGACTGCCCCATTTTTTACGGGTAATCCATAATGCTCAAATAGTTGTTTTGCTTGGTATTCGTGTACATTCATTCGCGACGTCCTTTTTGGTTATGAAAACAATTCACTCAAGGTTTTAATGCTATATGTACCGTGATTTCTTCACGATCGTGATATAAATGTTTAGCTTGAATATCAAAATTTAAATTCTGCTCAGCCAACATAACAGCCAAGTTTTCTAAACATAATATCACTTCTTGATAACGTTTTTTCATGGGTAATTTTAAATTAAAGATGGTTTCTCGGCACCAACCATTCAACAACCATTTGCCAATTAATAAAGAAATACGACTTGGTTGTTCCACCATATCACAGACTAACCAATCCACTTTTTTCCTTTTGGGAGGCTGAAATTTAAAACCATCTTCCGCACAATGTTCAATGCGACCTGTATCATGCAAACTCGCCGCCATTTTTCCGTGATCAACCGCATAAACAAATAAACCACGTTTGACTAATTGATATGTCCAACCCCCAGGGCAAGCCCCTAAATCAACGCCAATCATATTTTCATTTAAACGTTTATTCTCTTCTTTACGCGGAATAAAAGTCAAAATAGCCTCTTCTAGTTTTAACGTGGAGCGGCTGGGTGCATCTGCCGGAAATTTTAAACGAGGGATTCCCATAAAATGAGGGGAATGATTATCCACATAAGAATATCCCACATAACAGCAATTCGGTTTTACAAAAAAACAATGTAAAAATTGACCGCACTTTTGACTCGCTTTTGCAGAAAGCCAACCTTGTTTTTTCAATGCTTGACGCAAAGGCACGGTAAATTTACGGCAAAAAGTGGAAAGCTCTTTCGCTTCATTTGTATCTGCAGTTTCTACAAAAAGCTCGCTAGATTGAGCAAAATTAACTTGTTGTGATAATTCTTCAAACGCCGCCACGATAGGACTAATACGATCAGCGGGATCTAAATCTTCCAATAAATCGGAAATAACCATCATCTGACGAGCAAAAATCAAACGGTTAAAAGGAATTTCTCGGGCAAGGCGATCTGCCTCATTAGGTTGATAACATTCAAAAATCACATAGCCCGAATTATCTTGTACTCGAGCAAAACCAAATACACCCAAATTACTTGCTTGATCAGTGATCTCTGCGGCGACTTCTTTCTCAAAACCTGGGCGACAATATAATGCGAGTTTATTCATTTTCTTCTCGTTTAATTGAGTTAATAATCCATTGGCGGAATGCTTGAATTTTTTGGTCATCAAGGCGATCAAGATGATTGACCACATAAAATGATTTTGGATCAGGCAAATTAGTCGGCAACACCGCTTGCAATGATCCATTTTCAATTTCTTGCAAAGCTAATAAGCGATTAGCTAATACAATACCTTGCCCGTGAATAGCCGCCTGTAACGCCATAAATGTATGGCTAAATAACGGCCCTTGCTGAATATTTAAATCATCTAACTGTAAATGATTTGCCATCGCTTGCCAATTATCACGGGTATGAATGTGAATTAATGTGTGTTTTTTTAAATCTTCAGGCTGAATAATTGGATTTTTATCTAGTAATTCAGGCGACGCAAAAATCAATAAATTTTCTTCGCAAAGACGATCCACTTGAAGATTCTGCCAATTTCCCAAGCCATAATAAATAGCAAGATCAATTTCTTTATTTAACAAGCCTTCATCTTGATCCACGCCTGTTAAACGCACCTCAATTTGCGGATAAAGCTGATTAAATTCACTTAAATGTGGCACTAGCCATTGAATACCAAAAGTTTGTGGCACGCTAATATTTAAATGCGGGTCCGTTTTTAACGTTAATAATCGCTCTGTTGCTTCATTTAAACGACGTAGAATTTTATTAATATCAATAAAATAAGCTTTTCCAAGTTCTGTTAATTCTAACGAACGATTCTTTCGCTTAAATAATTCAATTCCTAAAAATTCTTCTAATAATTTAATTTGATGACTAACCGCCGCTTGTGTCACACAAAGCTCATCTGCAGCTTTAGTAAAACTTAAATAACGAGCAGCAGACTCAAAAGATTTTAGCGAATTCAATGGGGGCAAACGTTTATACATAAGTATTTCCATTCATAAATTTTTCGTCTATAATGGACAAGATTTATTTCAAATTAGTTTTTCTAATACCTCAAATAAAAAAACGTCGCTTGTCCTTTCTTGCCCTTTTTTCTTAAAATATCGCCATACTTAATGATTGGTAATTCCTTACTAGTTAATGAGTTTCAGACTTAAGTATGATGTTGTGTTTGCATATAGTTCGGGAAACCGAACTTGAGTAACAAATATGTTACTCATTTACTTCCTGTATATTATTAAACCGATTTGGTTAAACGCTGCTCTCATTGAGCGGCGTTTTTTTCATCCTAATTCTATCACAATTACATATTGATTTCCTGATCCACTCCACAATTTTGACAATTCCTTGTTGATTTCTTGAAATTTGAGCGATTTTGAAAATCTATTATTTTAATCAAAGAGAGAATATTGTAGATTAAGCAACACTTTCACAAAAATATATAACCGTGGGTAAACATACCCACGGCTAATTATAGTAATAATGGTTCCCCTTTGGGGAACATCCTATCTCCCCCAAAGGGGTAGTATTAAAACTAGCCTAGGGCCTACTTACCCTAGGCGACATAACTTCATAAAAAAAGGAAGCAAAATGAAAAACTTAGACTGGAATAACCTTGGTTTTAGTTATATTAAAACAGATTACCGCTTCATCGCTCACTGGAAAGAGGGCAAATGGGACGAAGGAAAACTCACGACAGATAGCACATTACATATTCACGAAGGTTCTACCGCACTTCACTACGGTCAGCAATGTTTTGAAGGCTTAAAGGCTTACCGCTGCAAAGATGGTTCAATCAACTTATTCCGTCCGCAGGCGAATGCAGAACGTATGCAACGTACCGCAGACCGTCTTTTAATGCCACGCGTACCAACTGAATTATTCGTACGTGCGTGTAAAGAAGTGGTTAAAGCTAACCAAGATTGGTTGGGTCCTTACGGTTCTGGTGCAACTTTATACTTACGTCCATTCTTAATTGGCGTGGGCGAAAATATCGGCGTGAAAACGGCACCAGAGTTTATTTTCTCTGTTTTCTGTTGCCCAGTGGGTGCTTACTTCAAAGGTGGTTTGGCTCCATCAAACTTTATCACGACCGATTACGACCGTGCAGCACCAATGGGAACCGGTGGCGTAAAAGTGGGCGGAAACTACGCAGCAAGCCTTCTGCCACATGTATTAGCGGCAGAACAAGGTACGCCAGAACGTAAATTTGCGGATGCTATTTATTTAGATCCAAAAACTCACACAAAAATTGAAGAAGTCGGTGCGGCAAACTTCTTTGGGATCACAAAAGACAATAAATTCATCACGCCAAAATCAGAATCTATTTTACCAAGTATTACCAAATACTCTCTTTTACATATCGCAAAAGAGCGTTTAAGCATGGAAACAATCGAGGGCGATGTGTATATCGGCCAACTCAACCAATTCGCTGAAGCTGGTGCGTGCGGTACTGCAGCAGTAATTACCCCTGTTGGCGGTATTCAACACAACGGAAAATTCCACGTATTCTATTCAGAAACTGAAGTAGGCCCTGTTACCCGTCGTCTTTATGATGAATTAACAGGCATCCAATTTGGTGATGTAGAAGCACCTGAAGGCTGGATTGTGAAAGTAGAATAATTTCTACCAATAGAAAAACGAAAGTGCGGTTAAAAATCAACCGCTCTTTTTTATTGATTCAATCCCCATTGGCGAGAATCTTTATCAAATTTAACACCTGAATGCGAACCTTCTGCGCCGTTAAAATACACATCTTTATTCGCACAAGCTGAAATAATAAATGCGCCAGCGATAATCAACAACCATTTTTTCATAAGTAAACCTTTTTGCTAAATTAAACAACGTGTGAATTGTAGCACAACGACTACACATCCTAACGAAATATTTCACTTGTCTTGCTAAAATAGAACTTCCCCACTAGAATACCCCCCGTAGTTCGCAAACCTCCTACAATAAAAAACTAGGTAGAATATGAATATTTTCAATCCAAACCACGATCGTAAAGCGATTGTCATCTTTTCAGGTGGGCAAGACTCCACAACTTGTTTATTCCAAGCTATTGCTGAATACGGCAAAGAAAACGTAGAAGCCATTACCTTTCAATATGGGCAGCGTCATGCTATTGAGTTAGAAAAGGCGCGCGCCATTGCGCAAAATTTAGGCATTAAACAAACCTTGATTGATACATCTGTTATGAAAGCTATCACGCATAATGCATTAATGGATGAACAGGCGCATATTGAACAAAAAGAGAATGAATTACCAAACACTTTTGTTGATGGTCGCAACGCTCTATTTTTACTTTATGCAGCGATTTATGCGAAAGGTCAAGGCATTCAAGATATTATCACTGGCGTATGTGAAACAGATTTCAGCGGTTATCCCGATTGCCGAGATGTATTTATCAAATCTATGAACGTTACCTTAAATTTGGCTATGGATTATCAATTCAATATCAAAACACCATTAATGTATCTCACTAAAGCCCAAACTTGGCAACTTGCTGATGAATTAGGCGTATTAGATTATGTACAAAAACATACGCACACTTGCTATGAAGGGATTGAAGGGGGATGCGGAAAATGCCCAAGCTGTATTCTTCGCAATAAAGGCTTACAAGAATATTTTGCAAAAAAGTGCGGTAAAAAAACTCAAGGAATTTAAACCGCACTTTAAATAAAATAAAAATTTCTTATCCCTCTTGATCGCTATAAATTTATGTATATAATGAATTCTGTTTTAGATACTAGATAGTAATTTAATAGTAATGAAACTTGGCTAGTGCATTCCCCCACTCCTTTCGCACTAGCCATTTTTTTTGGAATTTTGTACCATATCCCAACTTTTTCCAATCAACGATCCATTATGAATAATCTCGAACTTGAACAACTCATTAATCAAAAACTTTCTTCTGATAAAATCAATGACTATGCGCCCAACGGCTTACAAGTCGAAGGTAAAACAGAAATCAAAAAAATCATTACTGGCGTAACGGCAAGTCAGGCTCTAATTGATTACGCAATCAGCAAAAACGCCGATGCAATTTTGGTTCATCACGGCTATTTTTGGAAAAGTGAAAACCCTTGTATTCGAGGAATGAAAGGCAAGCGAATTAAAGCCCTTTTACTGAACGACATTAATTTATATGGCTATCATTTGCCATTAGATGTGCACCCAGAAGTAGGTAACAATGCACAATTAGCCAAACTGCTCGACATTGAAAATTTACAACCATTAGAAAAAAGCTCTGTGAGTATTCCTGTTTGGGGCGAATTAAAAGAACCGATGACAGGTAAAGACTTTGCAGAAAAAATAGAAAAAGTGTTAAATCGAAAACCGTTAATTTGCATTGAAAACGGACCGCACTTAATCCGAAAAATTGGTATCTGCACCGGTGGCGGACAAGGTTATATTGATCTTGCTGCAGAACAGGGCTGCGATGCGTTTATTACTGGTGAAGTGTCAGAACAAACAATTCATTCTGCCCGTGAGCAAGGATTACATTTCTTCTCTGCAGGCCATCACGCAACAGAACGATATGGCATCAAGGCATTAGGTGAATGGTTGGCGAAAGAATATGGCTTTGATGTAGAATTTAAAGATATAGATAATCCAGCGTAAAATACAAAAGTGCGGTAAAAATATTTTTTTTTTAACCGCACTTTTATCTTCTGAAATTATCGTTTAAACATTCCGCCTAAACCGCCAAGACCGCCTAAGCCTCCGCCCATTAAGCCTTGCATTCCACGCATCATTTTAGCCATGCCACCTTTACGCATTTTCTTCATCATACGTTGCATTTCATCGAATTGTTTAAGTAATTTATTAACATCTTGCACTTGAGTGCCAGAGCCTAATGCAATACGACGACGGCGAGATCCTTTGATAATATCTGGGTTTGCACGTTCTTTTAAGGTCATGGAATTAATGATCGCTTCCATTTTGACAAACATTTTGTCATCTACTTGATTTTTAACGTGCTCAGGCAAATTTTTTGCACCCGGTAATTTCTCAAGCATAGACATCATGCCGCCCATTTTTTTCATTTCGATCAGCTGTTCGCGGAAATCATCTAAAGTAAAATCATCGCCTTTCTTGAATTTTTGCGCCATTTTTTCCGCTTTTTCACGATCAACAGAACGTTCAAGATCTTCGATAAGGGAAAGCACATCGCCCATGCCCAAAATACGGGAAGCAACACGATCAGGATGGAACGGCTCAAGTGCCTCTGTTTTCTCGCCCACACCCAAGAATTTAATTGGTTTACCTGTGATTTGACGAATAGATAACGCCGCACCACCGCGTGCATCACCGTCCACTTTCGTCAAAATAACACCCGTAAGCGGTAATGCTTCATTAAAGGCTTTTGCTGTATTGGCCGCATCTTGACCAGTCATCGCATCAACAGTGAAAAGGGTTTCGATTGGATTTAATGCAGCATGGACTTGCTTGATTTCGTCCATCATTTCTGTATCAACGTGTAGGCGACCTGCCGTATCCACAATCAACACATCGTAGAATTTCAGTTTTGCATCAGCAAGCGCCGATTTAGCAATATCAACGGGGTTTTGTTTAACATCCGATGGAAAAAAATCCACGCCAACGGATTGAGCCAAGGTTTCAAGTTGCTTAATCGCAGCAGGGCGATATACGTCAGCAGACACCACTAATACTTTCTTTTTATGGCGTTCACGCAAGAATTTTGCCAATTTACCCACGCTGGTGGTTTTACCCGCACCTTGTAAACCTGCCATTAAGATAACTGCTGGTGGTTGGGTTGCGAGATTTAAACTTTCATTGGCTTCGCCCATGGCTTTTTCAAGCTCACGCTGAACGATTTTTAAGAACTCTTGCCCCGGCGTTAAACTTTTATTGACTTCTTCCCCAAGCGCGCTTTCTTTTACTTTTGCGATAAATTCACGCACCACAGGTAAGGCAACATCGGCTTCAAGTAATGCCATACGCACTTCGCGCAAGGTTTCTTTAATATTATCTTCCGTTAAACGGCCTTTTCCTGTGATATTACGTAAGGTTTTGGAAAGGCGATCCGATAAATTCTCAAACATGGCTAACAATCCTGTTTTTCTTAAAAAATTGTGCTGATTATACCGAAATTTAGGCGTTTTTCATCATTTCAAATGAAAATGGATTTTTGAGTAGGCGATTTCATAAAGAAAGCATAGGAGATAAGGAAAAAGAATGATTATTTAGCCAATTTCGGGTATTATTCTGCCCACTCTTGGCTATTTGAGCAGCTATTTGATTTAGCAAAATCAAATAACAGGTAAAAAGTGCGGTGAAAAATGACCGCACTTTTTGTTGATTAACGAACAAAAGGATTTTCCCTTGGATAGCATTCCCCTTAGTACTTTATTTATTATTCTTATTATCTGTTTAGTTTTATCAGCCTATTTTTCTGGTTCTGAAACTGGACTACTCTCCCTCAATAAATATCGTCTTCGTTTTCTATCTGAACAAGGCAATAAAGGCGCGAAAAAAGCGGAAAAACTGCTAGAAAAGCCAGATACCTTGTTAAGTTTTATTCTTATTTTTAATAACCTTGTGAATATCAGCGCATCTGCAATTGCAACAGTAATTGGTATGCGTTTATATGGCGATGCCGGCGTGGCGATTGCAACGGGTTTGCTCACTTTCGTAATGCTTGTATTTTCTGAAATATTCCCCAAAACGGTGGCTGCAATGCACGCAGAAAAAGTGAGTTTTTTTTCAAGTCATATTTTAACTTCATTGCTTAAAATCTTTTATCCGCTCGTTTGGTTAATGAATATTTTTACTAAATCCTTGATGCAAATAGTAGGGTTAAAACTTGATATGCAAAAACAAGTAATTAGTAGTGAAGAACTGCGTAGTATTGTGTCAGAAGCGGGCGAAGCAACACCAAATGAACAACATCCACAAATGTTGCTGTCTATTTTGGATATGGAGACAGTCACTGTTGATGACATTATGGTTCCCCGCAACGAAATCGGCGGTATAAATATTGATGATGATTGGCGAGCTATTATGCGCCAGCTCAATCACGCCGCACACAATCGTGTTGTACTTTATAAAAGTAGCCTTGATGAACAAGTACTTGGCATTTTGCGCGTGCGTGAAGCATTCCGCTTGCTCCTTGAAAAAAATGAATTTACCAAAGAAACCTTAATTCGTGCCACAGATGAAGTGTATTTCATTCCTGAAAGCACGCCATTAAAAACCCAACTTGCAAATTTCCGTACAAATAAAGAGCGAATTGGCTTAGTTGTAGATGAATACGGCGATATTAAAGGGCTTGTGACGTTGGAAGATATTTTGGAAGAAATTGTTGGGGATTTTACCACTTCCACCGCCCCAAGCATTGACAAAGAAGTAATTCAACAGTCTGATGGTTCAATGATTATCGATGGCTCCGCTAATCTACGCGATCTCAACAAAATGTTTAACTGGGAATTAGATACAGAAGATGCTCGTACTTTTAATGGTTTAATCTTAGAACACTTAGAGGAAATACCCGACGAAGGTACGATTTGCGAAATTGATGGTTTGCTAATCACTATTCTTGAAGTGGGCGATAATATGATAAAACAGGCAAAAGTCGTCAAACTTTAATCATAAAAAACTCCGCCAAATTGAACCGCACTTTTGACTTGGATCATAAGTGCGGTTCTTTTTTGCGCATTTTTTAGAAAAGATTTTTATAATTCTTTCTAGGTATATTTTGATAGAGAACAAAGATATGGAACACGAATATCAACGGGCGGTGACTCGCGTGTGCGTACAAACGGCACTGCTCTTGTTACAACATGGGGCAGAAAGTACCGTGGTGGTACAAATGGCGCAGCGTTTAGGCGTAGCACTTGGCGTAGAAAGTGTAGAATGCGCGCTTACGGCAAATGCAGTGGTGCTGACGACCTTATCAGATAATCATTGCATTACTACCGCACGAAAAAATACAGATAAAGGCATTAATATGCAAATGGTTACTGATGTTCAACGCATTGTGATTGCAGTTGAGCATCATTTGTATGAGTTAGAGATCGCACAAAGAAAACTGGATCAATTAAAACCGCTTAAATATAACCGATGGTTAGTGGTATTCATGATTGGCTTATCTTGTGCGTCGTTCGCCCATTTATCTGGTGGCGATTGGATAATTTGTGGCATTACCTTTGTGGCAGCAGCCATAGCAATGTTTGTGCGGCAAGAGTTTTCAAAACGGCACTATAATCCCATCATTGTTTTTTCTATCACATCCTTTGTTGCCTCACTGATTTCTGGCGTGAGCTTAAAATATAACTTAGGTAACGATCCTCAAATTGCGTTAGCGTCTAGTGTGTTATTACTTGTGCCAGGGTTTCCGCTGATTAATTCTTTGGCGGATATATTAAAAGGTTATGTGAATATGGGATTAGGTCGTTGGACGATTGCCACTATTCTCACTTTTGGCGCATGTCTTGGTATTGTATTCGCTTTGAGCGTATTACATATTACAACTTGGGGGCATTAAAATGTTATTAGACATCACAATATTTATCTTGAAATTACTCGATGATATGTTATTTGCCGCGATTCCAGCTGTGGGCTTTGCTTTAGTATTTAATGTGCCGCCCAAAGCCTTAAAATATTGTGCAATTTTAGCCGCACTTGGGCATGTTACACACACATTATTACTGCATATTGATATGCCTATTGTATTTGCCACCTTCTTTGCCACTTGCGTGATTGGATTTTTAGGCGTGCATCTTTCCCATCGTTATTTAGCCCATCCCAAAGCCTTCACCGTTGCCGCAATTATCCCCATGATCCCCGGTGTTCATGCTTATAAAGCAATGATTTCAATGGTACAAATCCATCATTTTGGTTTTTCTGATGCTTTATTTGAACAAATGATTAGCTCCTTTATTAATACCAGTTTTATCTTAGGTGCGATTGTATTTGGATTAGCTTTACCGGGCTTATTGTTTTATCGACAAAAACCTGTGGTGTAACCTTAAAACAGTGCAACAAAAAAGCCGACATTTTATCGGCTTTATACTATTCTTGTGATTTTTTCTTGAGGTATTCATAAAGCTCATCTTTAATCCGTAATTTTTCTTTTTTCAAAGCCTCAATTTCCATATGAGTAGCGAGCTGAATGTTTTCCTGCATATTCTTAATTTCATGATCTAATTCGTTATGCTTTTCAAAAAGACGATCAAAATAAGCATCATTACTTTTAAGTTTGCTAATTAATTCCCTGTATTCTGGAAACATAAAATCGCTCCTGTGTTAGTTAAAATTGATCTTGAGTTTACGCTTTTCTTTACAAAGAAACAAAATTCAATTTTAAAAATTTGACCGCGATCACAAAAATTTATTCTGAACGAATTATTTTTGCTCATTTACCTTTTTATTTCTTCCTGCACCTAAAACCAACATAGCTAACAAACTAAGGATAATTCCAAAGCCAGCACACCCCCCATTGAAATAACATAAGGTTTCTCTAACATCACAAGATTAGATTGTTATACAAAATGAAATGCCACCAAATTATTACCTAACGCTTGAATAGATTGCATCATCTTCAATTTATTTTGTGAGATGAAAACACTTCCCCGCAAAACCTAGCCCACCACCGATAAGCATAAACAGAAAAGAAAGAATAAATTTTCTCATAATTTACCTAAAATTCAGACTAAATAGGGCTGGGTTCTAACACAAAGTGCGGTCAATTTTTCTTTATTTTTATCCGCTGGCTTTTAAACTGGTTTATTTAAAGAAAGCACGCTAGAATAAGGCTATTTTCATTTCAACGAAAAAAGTAAGGAAATTCTATGATCGATCCAAATTTGCTCCGTAATAATTTATCGGAAGTCGCAGAAAAATTAAAAGTAAAACGCAACTTTATTCTTGATACAGAAAAACTCACTTCATTAGAAGAACAACGCAAGAACTTACAAGTCACAACAGAAAATTTACAAGCGGAACGTAATGCTCGTTCCAAAGCGATAGGTGCAGCCAAAGCGCGTGGTGAAAATATCGAACCATTATTGGCTGAAGTGGATAATATGGGCAATCAATTGACTGAAGCAAAAGCACAATTAGATGCGGTACTTGCAGAAATCAATCAAATTGCATTAAGTATTCCAAATCTACCTGCAGACGAAGTGCCATTAGGCAAAGATGACACAGAAAATAAAGAAATCTTACGTTGGGGCACACCGCGTACATTTGATTTTGAAGTGAAAGATCATATCACTTTGGGTGAAGAAGCAAATGGCTTAGATTTTGCCGCTGGGGCTAAATTAGCTGGTGCGCGTTTTGCCGTAATGAAAGGTCAAATCGCTAAAATGCACCGTGCATTAGCGCAATTTATGTTAGATCTTCATACTGAACAGCACGGCTATTTAGAAACCTATGTGCCTTATTTAGTGAATCACGCCACACTTTATGGCACTGGGCAATTACCAAAATTTGGGGAAGATTTATTCCATACGCTTGCTTTAGAAGGCGAACAACCTTACGCATTAATTCCAACCGCAGAAGTACCAGTCACTAATTTAGTGCGTGATGTAATTATTGATGAAGCAGAATTGCCAATAAAAATGACCGCACATACACCATGTTTCCGTTCAGAAGCAGGCTCTTACGGTCGTGATACTCGCGGTTTAATTCGTATGCACCAATTTGATAAAGTGGAAATGGTACAAATCGTTGATCCAGATAAATCAATGGAAGCACTTGAAGAATTAACAGGTCATGCGGAAAAAGTATTGCAATTATTAAATTTACCATACCGTAAAGTTTTACTTTGCACAGGCGATATGGGCTTTGGTTCTTGCAAAACTTACGACTTAGAAGTGTGGGTGCCTGCACAAAATACTTATCGTGAAATTTCTTCTTGCTCAAATATGTGGGATTTCCAAGCTCGCCGTATGCAAGCACGTTGTAAAGCAAAAGGCGATAAGAAAACGCGCTTAGTGCATACCTTAAATGGTTCTGGCTTGGCTGTTGGTCGTACTTTAGTGGCTGTGCTTGAAAACTATCAAAATGCAGATGGTTCAATCACCGTGCCAGAAGTGCTACGTCCGTATATGGGCGGATTAGAAATTATTGGAAAATAATCCTTCTATAAATAAAAAAGCGTGGATTTTAAAATTTCCACGCTTTTTTATTAAGCTATTTCAACAGCGACATCGGATTCTGATTTAGATTTTAATTCACCTACTTCATATAAATCAATGCCCGCATCTTTGGCTATTTCAATGACCGTTTGAACGCTATTAGGCTCAACTGCCACTAATAAACCGCCTGATGTTTGAGGATCACACAAAATCGCTTTTTGTTCTTCCGTTAATACACCCACTTTATGCCCATAACTTTCAAGATTACGCCCTGTTCCTCCGGGGACGCAACCTTGAGCAATATAATCTTTTACGCCGTCCAAGGTTTTAATTTTGTCCGCAAAAACTACCGCACTTAGATTTGAACCTTCACAGATTTCAATTAAATGACCAAGTAAACCAAATCCTGTGACATCCGTCATTGCGGTTACGCCATCCACTTGGGAAAATTGACTACCAATAGAATTCATTTGGCACATAGCGGCAGTGGCTAAACCTTGATGTTCTGGTTTTAGTTTTCCTTTTTTCTCCGCCGTCGTCAAAATACCGATACCAAGCGGTTTCGTCATATAAAGCTTACAACCTGATTTTGCAGAAGCATTACGTTTCACTTTTTCAGTGTCAATCACGCCTGTCACCGCTAAACCAAAAATAGGTTCGGGTGAATCAATGGAATGTCCACCTGCCAAAGCAATACCCGCTTGATGGCAAGCAAAGCGACCGCCATCAACAATTTTCTGTGCAACTTCTGCAGGTAATACATTAGTTGGAAAACCTAAAATAGCGATTCCCATAATCGGCTTACCGCCCATAGCAAAAATATCACTGATGGCATTGGTTGCGGCAATTCGTCCAAAATCAAAAGGATCATCTACAATCGGCATGAAAAAGTCTGTGGTACTGATAATCGCAGTTCCATTCCCAAGATCATACACCGCTGCATCGTCTGCGGTTTCATTGCCGACGAGCAGATTTGGATCATAAAATTTTTCCAGTTCTGAATGTAAAATTGTCCCTAACACCTTAGGCGAAATTTTACAGCCTCAACCTGCACCATGGCTGTATTGCGTCAGCCGAATTTTTTCTTCCATTTCTTATTTACCTTATTGAATATCTGTTTTTGAGAATCTGCTCTTATATTTACCTGAGATATTATAAGACCTTCTATTATATTTTATCCAAAATAAAATAGGGAGGCTAACCTCCCTACCTAAAATTGGGTTACTTTATTTAACGATTATTGGTGCCCAAGCAAATCCAAATGCAACACCAGCTATAACACCTAATAATGCAGGCAACATAAATGGATGATTTAAAATATATTTACCAACTCTAGTAGTTCCTGTCGTATCCATTTCCATAGCTGCCAATGAAGTAGGATAAGTTGGTAAAAGAAAAATACCAGTAACTGCAACGAAAGATCCTAAAATAGCCCAATTAGGTACTCCTAGTGCAACTGCAAGAGGTATAATTAATGGGGTTGTAGAACCTTGGGAGTATAATAGTGCACAAGTAAAAAACAATACTGGTGCAAGTAGCATTGGATATGTATGTAATACATCTCCTGCAATTTCTTTAATATTTCCTAAATGAGCATCAACAAATGTAATACCTAATGTAACGATCCCCAAAATAACTGCTACGGAGCTCATTCCTGATCTAAATGTTGAATTTGTAACAACGGCTTCGGGTTTCGTTTTACTTGTTACTAGCATCAAACAAGCCGAAGTGAGCATTACTACAACGATAATATCTCTTGTTCCCATAGCTTTACCACTTTCATACACAGGTCTTAAAGATGGTAGTGTTGCAAATAATACAATAACAACTGTAGCCAATAAGAAAATTAGTACTGAAATCTTAGCTGATTTAGGTGTATCACTTGTTTTATATTCTGTCTTAGAAACTAATCCATCTTGTAAACGTTGTAAATAAATAGGATCATCTTTTAACTCACAACCTTGTTTAGAAGCTACAAATGCAGCTACCATTGAAGCCACAAAAGATACAGGTAAACAAACGGCCATAACTTGGAAAAATGTAACAGAATTATTTTCCATAATAGTGATCATTGCTGCCATTGCTGCACTAATTGGTGAGCCTGCAACAGCTAACTGAGATGATACAACCGCTCCAGATAAAACTCTGGATGGTCTAATTCCAGATTCTTTTGCAACTTCAGCAATGACAGGTAATGTAGAAAAAACAATAAATCCAGTACCTGCAAAAATGGTCATTAACCAAGTAATCATTGGCGCAATAAAATTTATATGTTTGGGATTTTTACGCATTAATCTTTCTGCGTAATTAACTAAGAATGCCATTCCTCCTGTAGTTTGCAATGTTGCTGCTGAAAGAGATACAGACATTATGATCAAAATAACATCTATTGGAACAGATCCTATTGGTAGTCTTAAGCCCAACGTTAAGATAGCAAGTCCAAGACCACCAAATAAACCAATGGCAATACCTCCAAATCTAAGGCCAAGTACAATAGAGGCTAGAACAACACAAATTTCAACCCAGACCATAGTCATCTCCTTAATCAATGAGTTTGATACCAACGAATAGCAGCTCTAACTAATGCTGCTGTAGAATCCTCATAAAGTGCAGGTTGCTCTCTCACTGCATTTTTTAGGATCAATGGGATTTCCGTACACCCTAGAATAATTACTTCTGCACCGTGACGAATAAGTTCATCACGTTGTACTAACATTAATTCTTCAGCTTTTTGAATCTCTCCACTCTTATATAAATAAATACTTTCCATGACCGATTTTTGATGTTCTTCATTAGGAAGAAGACAAATTAATCCATATTTTTCTAATGTTTTCTGATATAGCTTTGTTGCTAAAGTAGCATCAGTAGCAAGAATACCAATCTTTGTTTTACCCATTTGTAGAACTTCATTAATTGTTGAATCAATAATATTTAACATATCAACATGACATTTCTCTTTTAGTTCATCATACCAATAATGCGCAGTATTACAGGCAATTAGGATACATTTAGCACCCGCATTTTCTAACCCATAAATGCGTTCCTCCATTGCAAATAGTGGTGATTCTCCTCCATGCAAAATGGAAGTTGTACGATCGGGAATATCAGGAATAGACGAAATAACAAGAGGAATATGTTCTTGATCACAATGAGCTGGTGTAAATTGAATAAATTTCTGAAACATATCTGCCGTTGCAGCTGGTCCCATTCCACCTAAAATACCAATAATGTTCTTCATAAGAAAAATTCTCCTATTTATCTTTGGGTTATTTATTTTTAACAAAATCTAATGAAATAAGAGAAATGCAACAAATCGCACACCAATGCAAATATTGCATAGCACAAATAATGCACATTACAAATATACAAAATGATGATTTAAATCAATATGATAAAAAACAGAAAGTGATAAGCTATTACATATTTAAGAATAGGGTATGCAAAATTAGCATAGGAAGAATAATAAATGAAAAATATTGAAACGAAATGGTTAGAAGATTTTTTAATACTGGAAGATACACGTAATTTTTCACAAGCAGCAGAACATAGAAATTTATCGCAATCAGCTTTTAGCCGGAGAATAATTTCTCTTGAAGAATCTATTGGTGTAAAACTCTTCGATAGATCCTCTGTTCCACTTCAACTTACAGAAGAAGGAAAATTATTTCATTCTCAAGCTAGAAACCTTTTAAAACAGTTACAGTATAATCTTGATGAATTATTAGGGCAGAATACACAAAAAAAACCGAATATAACTTTTGCAGCTGCGCATTCCCTATCTTTATCTGTAATGCCAAAGTTAATTCATGATATAGGTCAATCACACCAGAACTTTATTTATTCCGTTGAAGCAATTGATGTTGATCAAACAGTAAAAACTTTGGTTGAAGGAAAAAGTGATTTTATTTTTTCATTTTATGATGATCTATTACGTCAAGAACCTTTTTTATCAAAAGAAATATTAGAATCAAATCTATATCCTGTAAGTGCATTAAATAAAGATAAAGAACCTGAATTTTCTTTTTCTAAAGAAGAGACTCCGTTACTTAATTATACAAAAAATTCTTATATGGGAAGATTGGTAAATAGAAAACTAAATCTCTACTCACATCTTAATTTTAGAACGGTTTTTGTTTCTTCAATGAGTGAGTTATTAAAAAACATGGTTTTAAATAAGCAAGGAATAGCTTGGTTACCAGAGTACTCAATCAAAGATGAACTGAGACAGAATAAACTAGTTATTCTTGATGATAATGAACTGATTATTCCAATAAAGGCATATATCTATCGAATAAATACAAGATTAAATATGTATGCCGAGCAATTTTGGAAATCTCTAGATAATAGAAAATAATCTAACCGTAAAGATCCTCACCATCTTTCCTTGTACGCAATAATTGCAAAATCCAAACATATTGCTCTGGCGTTGGCGTAACAAAAGATTCTATTTCTTCGTTCATTGCTCGGGCTGATTGTTCAGGATCATCGCTTAAATTCATTGCAGGATGAATTTCCATTTCATATTTGCCGGTTTCAGCGTTATAACGAGGAAACATTGGAATAACAACGGCTTTAGAAAGTTTTGCCATTTTATTTAATCCCGGTAATGTTGCTTTATAAGTCCCAAAGAAATCAACAAATACGCTTTGCTCCGCCCCAAAATCTTCATCTGGTAAGTAATAACCCATTTCGCCTTTACGAACATGATTTAAAAAGGGTTTAATACCATTTTGGCGTGCGTGCATTTTTCCGCCGAAACGTTGGCGTGCAATTGTCCAAAGCCAATCCACCAATGGATTACGGTGTGGATTATACATAGAAGTCATTGGCATGCCTTGAGTGTGCAAAATAATGCCAGACGCATCAATCGCCCAGCCATGTGGCACCATAAGAATAATATTTTTGCATTCAGCTTTTGCCTGTTCGATATGTTTAAGACCGATAAATTCACTGCGTTTTTGCAAATGTTTCTTTGAACGGATGGCAATCTCACCAATACCAAACATAACCTGAGCGACAACCGCAAACATTTTATCAATGACTTGCTCACGTTGTTGTTCAGTCCAATGAGGAAAGCAATATTGCAAGTTAGTTTGCGCGCGCGTACGCTGTTTCTTTGCTTTATGCCCAATCCAAATACCTAATTTTCCCGCCAATTTATCGCGCAGACGAAAAGGCACAAATGCTAACAACAATAAAAAGAAAATACCGAGCCAAATTCCCCAATATTGAGGCTTTAAATACGACCATGAAAAGTGCGCTTCATAGCCCACTCTCGCCGTCAGACGTAAATTTTGTTGATTATCCGACATAATAAAATGAAATTAATTTTAACCGCACTTTTGTGCGCTTTCCGAATTAAAAATGAAACCAACCCTGATCGTAAACCATTTTGGCTGTCATCATGAAAGATATAATAACAACCATTGGGCGAATCAAGATTTTACCTTTCGTCATCACCATTTTGGCACCTAAGTTTGCGCCTAAAATGCTCCCAGCCATCATCACGAAACCCACTTTCCAAAGAATTTGCCCGCCAAATAAGAAAAATATAAAAGCAGCGAAGTTAGAAGTAAAATTCATCACTTTGGCATGCGCCGTTGCTTTCTGAAGATTAAAACCTAGCAAAGTGACGCAAGCTAAACTCATAATTGACCCTGCACCAGGACCAAAGAAACCATCATAAAAACCTAAAAATGGACTAACTAAAAGACCAAATAACAGATAACTTAATCGTTGTTTCCGATCTTCATCACCTAATTTAGGGGTAAATAAAAAATATAGACCAATGGCTAAAATCAGAAAAGGCAGAATTTTTTTGAAAATCGCCACGTCAATTGATTGAATTAATAATGTACCTAGGGCAGAACCTAAGAAAACCCAAATCAAAATAAACCAAATATAGCGTAAATTGACCGCTCTTTTTCGCAGAAAATAAAAGCTTGCAGATAATGCCCCTCCCACAGCTTGCAATTTGTTGGTGCCTAACGCCATTGCAGGAGGCATACCTGTCATGAGCAACGCTGGAATAGTGATTAATCCACCACCGCCAGCAATCGCATCGATAAATGATGCAACAAAACCAACACAAAACAATATTGCTAAAAGATCAATTCCGATATCCATATTGATTTACCTTAATTCTATTCTAACCATTTATTCCGATTCGGGGAATTTAAAATTTGTTGGCACAAAAACGGCTCAGGTGGTATAACTTTAGGTTTGCTCACTGAAGCACCTGGTTTTGGTGGCTCAAACCAAGAATATAATTCGTCTCCACAACCATCACCAGCAGGAACAGGTGCTTGATTTTCACAATAAGACGCATCTGCTGGGCAAGTTAAACGAACATGAAAATGAGAGTCGTGTCCATACCAAGGACGAACTTTGTGTAACCAGCCGCGATCATTGCCAGCAGTTTGGCATAATTTTACCTTAATCGCAGGATTAACAAAAATACGTGTCACATTTGGATCTTGCGCGGCTAATTTGATTAACCTCGCATGATTGCTATTCCATACGCGTTCATCCACTCGTTGTGCCTTTCTATCCACAACTAATAAACCTTTACCATCAGAATTCAGTGCATCGGCATCTGACATTTCGCCCATTCTTAACCAAATATCCGCATCTAATCCCATCTGATGGCTAGCATGACCCGTTAAAAATCGTCCACCACCTGGCATGGCAATATCGCCCACTAACATCGTTGGTAACCCAGCAGCTTTAGTACGTTGTCCCAAACGTTCAAGATACTGAATCATATTTGGATGACCATAATAACGATTGCGATTCATACGAATAACTTGGTAACCGTCTCCTTTCGGCGGTAGTGCTTGCGCCCCAATAATACACCCATTGGTATAGCTACCAATAGGTTTTGCTTTCCCATCGTCTGGAATAGGACGTTTCACTTTTTGCCAATCTAGAGGAGACGCAACAACGTTCAGAGAGAAAAGTGCGGTAAAAATTATGGTTGTTTTTAATAAAATTTTATTCATTCTAAAGTTTTGCTATGGGTAAGCATATCTTAGGTTTTGCCGTGGGTAAGTATACCCACGGTTAGAAAAAATAGTTCCCCTTTGGGGAACTTTCCACTTATCCCAAAGGGGTAACATCAAACTAACCTAGGGTACACCTACCCTAGGCACAGACTCCCATCTTATACTAAGATTATTTACACTGCGCCTTAAAACGTAATAGATGATCTAATAAGACAATCGCCATCATGGCTTCTGCGATGGGTACAGCACGAATACCCACACAAGGATCGTGACGACCTTTTGTCACAACTTCTACTGGCTCGCCATTAAGATTAATTGAACGACCAGAAATTGTAATACTTGAAGTTGGTTTTAACGCAATCGTGGCGATAATTGGCTGTCCTGAACTAATTCCGCCTAAAATGCCGCCTGCGTGATTACTTTCAAAGCCATTAGGTGTCATTTCATCACGATGTTCCGAACCACGTTGTTCAACCACTGCAAAACCATCACCAATTTCGACGCCTTTTACTGCATTAATTCCCATTAATGCGTGAGCAAGATCTGCATCTAAACGGTCAAATACTGGCTCGCCCAATCCTACAGGTACATTTTCTGCAATAACAGTAAGTTTTGCACCAATAGAATCTCCTTCTTTTTTAAGTTCACGGATCAATTCATCGAATTTTTCTACCGCACTTTCATCAGGGCAAAAGAATGGATTGCTGTTTACCTTTTCCCAATCAATTTCTCCGATGGTTTGTGGCGAAATTTTCACATGACCGATTTGACTTAAAAAACCGCGGACTTCAATACCAAAATGTTCGCGTAAATATTTTTTTGCAATCGCCCCTGCAGCAACCCGCATCGCTGTTTCACGCGCTGAAGAACGCCCACCGCCACGGTAATCACGGATGCCATATTTTTGCTGATAGGTAAAGTCTGCATGACCAGGGCGAAAACGATCTTTAATCTCGCCATAATCTTGAGAACGCTGATCAGCATTTTTAATGATCATCCCAATACTTGTGCCTGTAGTTTTTCCTTCAAACACACCAGATAAAATTTGAACTTCATCGTCTTCACGACGCGGCGTGGTATATCGAGATGTACCGGGTTTACGACGATCTAAATCTGGCTGAATATCTTTCTCAGATAATTCGAGATTTGGTGGCACGCCATCAACGATACAGCCTAATGCAATACCATGTGACTCCCCAAAGGTCGTCACACGGAAAAGTTGTCCAATTGTATTACCAGCCATAATTTCCCCTTATTTTTTTACATCAACAAAGGGAATTTCTTCGCCAGTGTCATTATTTTTGATAAATACATCTAATTGATTAAAGGCAATATCAATATTATGTTCTGCAAATAATTCATTAATACGGCGATTAATAGCATCTGTAGTACTGGTACGATCTCCAACTTGTTCTACATAAACACGTAATTCGTGATCCAAAGTACTTGCACCAAAAGTTAAAAAATAAGCAGATGGTTTAGGATCGCGTAAAACAGTCGGCTGTTCATCAGCTGCTTGAAGTAATAATTGACGAACGAGTGTTAAATCAGAACCATAAGCAACACCAACACTAATCACTAAACGTGTCATCGTGCTAGATAATGCCCAATTGGTTACTTGACCTGTCACAAAAGATTTATTTGGCACAATAATTTCTTTGCGATCAAAATCAATTAATGTAATTGCACGAATACGAATTTTCGCTACAGTACCGCTCACTCCATTAATGGTTACGACATCGCCAACTCGGATTGGGCGTTCAAATAGCAAAATAATGCCCGACACAAAGTTTGCAAAAATTTCTTGCATACCAAAACCAAGACCAACGGAAAGTGCGGCAAATAACCATTGTAATTTTGACCAAGACATTCCTAAGGTTGCAAATGCCCACGCACCACCAATGGCGATAAAAATATAAGTGAGCAATGTCGTAATCGTATAAGGCGTACCTTGTGAAAGATTCACGCGAGAGAAAATTAATACTTCCAAAATACCTGAAATATTACGAACCAACACATAAGTAATTCCTAGGATAACCAAAGCAACAAGAAGATTAAATAAAGTAATGCTTTCCATTACAGTGCCAGCATCGGTTGTCGTGGTTTGTTGCCAAAGTGTAATTTCACGTAAATAGCTCACTACTGTGACTAAATCTGACCATACATAGTAGAAAATCCCCAATAATGCTGTCCAAATAAAGAGATCTACAAAACGTAATAATTGGCTACGCACATCATTTAACGCTAAACCTTCCTCTGGCTCTCCCACTGCAACCACATCATCAGAGGAAATATTTTCATAATTATTTTCAAGTGCTTTTTGACGACGTTTTTCTGCTAAACGGCGATGTGCTAAACGGCGAGAAGAAACCGTAATACCACGGTAAATCGTATTGCGTACTAACCACCATACACACCAAGCAATATAAGAATGAATAAAATGCTCAATTAAATTTAAAGCAGTGTAATAATAGCCTAAAACAATAAGTACGATTAGTCCCACAGGAATTAATCTTAAACCAGTTTGTACAATTCTTATTAACCAATGATGTTTATTTGTTTCAGGTTCATAAGAGCGAAGTACTCGATTAAAACGAGGAGCAATAATCGCCGTGCAGAAAATTAACGCCGTAATAGTATTAATTTCCCCTAGGACATCATTGGCTAAGCCACTGTCTGTTACATTACTAAAAACAGATGTATTCAAGAGTAATACTATCGCAATAATAATACGCTGGATAACACCACGAAAACGTTGTGCATTCTCTTTTGAAGATTCAAAATGATTAACAAAAATACCATTTGGACGGAACAATGAAATCCAAAATGTAAAGAACCACCAATAACCCGCCATACTAAATGACCAATGCCAAAATTCTTCTGGATTTTTGAAGAAAAAGAAGCCGATCATTTGGCAAACTGCTAAAAACCAAAGTGTACTAGAAAGCGTTAAAAACGCTGTTAATAACAGGGCAAGTGGAGTACTCCACTGACTATCTGTATCTAAACGATGTATTTCACGATTAATTTTGTTTAATTGTTGTTTAATACGATTTTTAAATTTAAAAATTGCACCGCCTACAATAAATAACCCTAAGAAATACATCAGCAAATAAGGTAAATTGTCATAATTAGTTGGAAAACCTAATTTTTTCAACATACCATTAAACTGTTCAATTAAAGCTCTTGGCAGCATTTTTACCCAATCTAAATTAATAGGATTATTACTTTTCACCCAAAAACTTTGCTGCTCTAATTTAGATTGAATTTGATCACTGATTTGTGTAATTTGCAGCTGTGTTAATTCCAAAGAAATCGCGAGATTTAATTGATTATTTAAAGATTTAATCAAATCAGATGTCATTTTCCGACGCTCAGTTAATAGCGTTTTAACTTGCGTTCTTTCTGCCTCAGTAAATTGTTTTCCATCTTCACTTTCAACTTTATTAATATAGTTATCTAGATCATAAAGTTCATTGCGTTTTTGAGTAATGTCAAAAATATGTACACGCAAATCGGCAATTTGTTTTGATAAACCTTGAATATTTAAGTTAGTCGGTAATTTTTGTTTTTGTTGCTGGATAATACGTGAAAGAACTAACGTGCCTTGTAATGCACTAATTTGTTCATCAATAGTACGTTGAGTTTGAGTGAGGCTATCTAAAATATTCCGCATTCTTAACTCATCTTGAGTTAATGAATTCGCTTTTTCTGTTTGTTTTAATAAATACTGACCAAGCTGTGCATTGCGATCAAGTTCTTTTTGAATGTAATCATTTTGCACAGTTTTTTGCTGTTGCTGAGCTTGTTCTACTTGATTTTGTGATTGCTGAAGATTTTTTTGATTAATGACTTCTTGGATCGCAATAATATTTTGCTGCTGTACTTGCAAACGTAAATTCAATAGGTCATAACGGCTTTGATAGAGTAAAGAAAGCTGATCATTATTTTTTAATAAGTTTTGATTATAACTATTCTTTAAATCAATCAGTTGTAATTCAATCTGATATTGTTTTCGCAATGTGCTACCAATATTATTATTGGCTAATTGTTGATTGATTTGCTGTGTGCGTACAACATTTTCTGTTAATGCCGCTTGTGCTCGTTCAGAAATAGAACTTTGCCCTGCCAATTGTGCATTTGCTGTGCTTAATGCGTTTTGCGTATCTTGTAATTGATCATTTAACTTAGTGAGACTATTTTGTAAATAGTCCTGTGATTGTGCATTATCATCAGTACTTGTTGCCGTTTCTTGTTGTTTTTTTAATGCTTGAATTTCTGCATTATTCTTTCTAATTTCACTCTCTGAATGGCTTAATGTTGTTTGCAATGCATCATTGATTTTTTGTTGAGCTTGGATTTGCTGCAATAAATCAATTGATGTTTGTAATTCTGCTAACAACCTATTTTTTGCCTCCCCTTCACTCATTTTTTGAGCGTTAGCCAAATCGGCTTTAAGCGATTGCTCCGTTGGTAATACATTTGTTGAATTTGCCGCCAATACCCCTTGCGAAACGCTAAGGGTAAACATTGCCGAGGCAAAAAGTGCGGTAAAAAATGGAGGTATTTTCATAAGTTTCCTAATCATTATTTTTCCCTAATCTAAATGGTAAATTAATTTATCTCATCTCGCTTTGCCAGCCAATTAGCAAGCTGTTTACGTGAGATCTTAATGCCTTTCTCAAGTATCAGTGGCAAAGGATAATATGCAATAGGTTGTTTAAAACGTGCAAGTTTATCTTGTAAAAAAAACATTAAATTTTCAACCGCACTTTTGCTAAAGGGTTCATTAAAATCCACTAAAGCGACAGGACGCTGACCAAATTCTTTGTTTTTTTGTGGTAAAACAAACACTTGATTAACTGAAGAATGTTGAATAATTACTTGTTCAATTTCTTCTGGCTGAATATTTTCGCCACCTGAAATAAACATATTATCAAGTCGTCCGATAATAACCAGTTCGCCCTCTTGCCAAATGCCTTTATCTTTTGTCTGAAGCCAGCCTTGGTTATTCGTTAATGGAACAATTTGTCGATCTTTCCAATAACCCATCGCCAAACCTGCACCTTTCAGCCAAATTTCATCATTTACTAAACAATACTCTCTACCTAAGAGCGGTTGCCCTACGCCTTGTTTTCCGTCAGATTTTTTAGCAAAAACTGTCGAAGCCATTTCCGTCATTCCATAGCCAGAATATGTTTCGATACCATATTTCACCATATTTTGTGTAAGTTCTGTCGGAATATGCGCACCGCCCAGTAAAATATGGCGTGTAGCAAATGAAATGCTCGGATTTTCCTGTAAATAATCTAATAAACGCTGTAATTGCGTTGGCACAAGAGAAACGTGGGTCGTCTTTAATAATGAAGCATAAAAATCATCTTCTGGGAAATGTAATTGTGCACCGCAATATAACCAACGCCAAACAATACCTTGCCCTGAAACGTGATATAAGGGTAATGAAAGTAACCAAGATTGATTACAATCAAACTTCATTAAGTTACATACCCCTTTTGCATTATCCAAATGCGCTTGGACATTATGCACAACTGCTTTTGGTAAACCTGTCGAGCCAGACGTTAGCGTCATCGTCGCAGGACGAAAAAAATCGGCTTTTTGCGTAAAAACACCAATTTCTTGCAAATTCAGTAAATCTTTATCATAAAAACAAAAATCAATTTGATAAAACTCACATAATTTTGCAATTTTTTCTTGTGGAAAAGCAGGGTTTATGCCTAAAACTTTTGCACCAAGCTGAATTGTCGCCAGATATAAAAATAAAATTTTCTCTGAATTTTTTCCCACAAAAGCAACCGCACTTTCTGCATTTACGCCTTTTTTTTGTAAAAAAGCCACTGTTTGGTTAATCTTTGTAGTCAATTCTATCCAAGTAAGCACATCGCCCTGCGTAGTACGCAAAGCGATTTTATTTGAGAAATCAGGTTGAATAGCAAAATCTTGCCAAGGATACATTATTAATTTACCGTGAAATATGATCGCACTTCATCAATCAATGTTTCAGGTAATTCCATAGATTGCATTGCACCTTCTAGCATTAACATTTTTCGTCCACTATTTGTATTGGTAATAACCCAATAAGGCGTATCTGGAATTTGTTTTGGTTTAGTATGGTTACCCGCCATTAATAATGTCGCTTCATCACGAGCAAAATAAACCCGTGTACGTCCCTGTAAAGATTCTGTGGCTTGAGCAAAACTTTCAGGATTTGTACGATAAAGCACACGTAAAATCGCTAAGAAACGCACCACCGCCTTACTTTCTTCTTTGAATTCATCTGAATTTAATAAAGTTTGGACTTTTTCTATTATCTGATTAATTGCGTTTATTGATTGCTTTTTTGTTGTTTTGATATTTACTTCTTTCACATTAATAGTCTGTTCTGGCTTTTGATCTGCGGATTTGTTAGTTTCTGCTGAAGTAAGAACTAAATCATCAACACTTGAAGTATGCACAGGTAAACTAAGCAAACGGCGTAAAATATCCGAAGCACTTTCCCCAATAGAGCGGGTTTGGCTCGCAATATATTGGTATAATTCTTCATCTACTTCAATGATCTTCATTTTTATCTCTCTGTTTGCTAAAATTTTTTCAATTATAACGACTTCTTTACAAATTCTCACGTAAAAATTATGGTAAAATCATTACTCAATTATCAATTTCATCAAGTAAAACAAACGATTAATACGCCTGTTTTAATTTTTATTCACGGTTTATTCGGCGATATGGATAATCTCGGCGTTATCGCGAGAGCTTTTAGTGAACATTACAATATTTTACGTATTGATCTACGCAATCACGGTCATAGTTTTCATTCGGAGAAAATGAATTATCAACTGATGGCTGAAGATGTTATCGAGGTAATCCGCCACTTAAGTTTATCCAAAGTGATATTAATTGGTCATTCTATGGGTGGAAAAACCGCCATGAAAATCACCGCACTTTGCCCAGAATTAGTCGAAAAATTAATCGTAATTGATATGTCCCCTCTGCCTTATGAAGGATTTGGTCATAAAGATGTGTTTAATGGCCTATTTGCGGTAAAAAATGCAAAGCCTGAAAATCGTCAGCAAGCCAAACCGATTTTAAAACAAGAAATTAATGATGAAGACGTTGTACAATTTATGTTGAAATCTTTTGATGTTAATTCAGCTGATTGTTTTCGTTTTAATCTTACCGCGCTTTTTAACAATTATGCCGATATTATGGATTGGGAAAAGGTACGTGTATTTACGCCAACTCTTTTTATTAAGGGTGGAAATTCCTCTTATATAAAAATAGAAAATAGCGAAAAAATTCTAGAACAATTTCCTAATGCAACTGCCTTTACGATTAATGGGAGTGGACACTGGGTTCACGCCGAAAAACCTGATTTTGTTATTCGTGCAATTAAACGATTTCTAAATAAGAATTAAGTGGTTTAAGTGAGAATGCTTTTATGATATAGTTCGCCGAATTTGGATAAGTCTTATAATCAATAGATTAAATTTAATATAAAAGGAAATAAAAATGGCAATAGTTGGTCTTTTTTATGGTAGTGATACTGGAAATACTGAAAACATCGCAAAACAAATCCAAAAACAATTAGGTAGCGATTTGATTGATATTCGTGATATTGCCAAAAGTAGCAAAGAAGATATTGAAGCATACGATTTCTTGCTTTTCGGTATCCCAACTTGGTATTACGGCGAAGCACAAGCAGACTGGGATGATTTTTTTCCAACACTCGAAGAAATCGATTTTACAGATAAACTTGTAGGTATTTTTGGCTGTGGCGATCAAGAAGATTATGCGGATTATTTCTGTGATGCTATCGGAACTGTACGCGATATTATAGAGCCACACGGTGCAATTGTGGTAGGAAATTGGCCAACAGAAGGCTATAATTTTGAAGCTTCAAAAGCCTTATTGGAAGATGACACTTTCATCGGATTATGTATTGATGAAGATCGCCAGCCAGAGCTTACCGCAGAGCGTGTAGAAAAATGGTGTAAACAAATTTATGATGAAATGTGTTTAGCTGAATTGGCTTAACATTTTTGCATAATAGGAAGAAAAATTATGTCTGAAGAAAATATTAAATTACTCAAAAAAGCAGGATTAAAAATTACAGAGCCTCGCTTAACTATCCTCGCTTTAATGCAAAATCATAAAAATGAACATTTTTCTGCAGAAGATGTTTATAAAATTTTGCTGGAACAAGGTAGTGAAATTGGATTAGCTACAGTTTATCGTGTGCTTAATCAATTTGATGAAGCGCATATTGTAATCCGTCATAATTTTGAGGGAAATAAATCCGTTTTTGAGCTTGCTCCAACAGAACATCACGATCATATTATTTGTGAAGATTGTGGCAAAGTATTTGAATTTACTGATAACATTATTGAACAACGTCAGCGTGAAATCAGCGAAAAATACGGCATAAAATTAAAAACGCATAACGTATATCTTTACGGAAAATGCAGTGATATTAATCATTGTGATGAAAACAATTCAAAATAAATAAATCTAAGGCGACAAAATGTCGCCTTTCTTATATTCAAATTTTATCCGAAAAAATAACCGCACTTTATTACAGTGCGGTTATTTAATTTAACTTTTTTATCTGTTAATAAACGCCTTGAGCCAACATAGCATCAGCTACTTTAACAAAACCTGCTACATTTGCACCAACAACATAGTTGATGTTTTCTTGACCTTCAATTGTGCCGTATTTTTTACAGTTTGCGTGAATATCTAACATAATGCGATGTAATTGAGCATCCACTTCTTCCGCTGTCCAATATAAACGTTGTGAACTTTGTGCCATTTCTAAACCAGAAGTAGCAACACCACCAGCGTTGGCAGCTTTACCCGGGCCAAATAATACATCTGCAGCTAGTAATGCTTCTGTTGCTTCAATTGTTGTTGGCATATTGGCACCTTCAGCCACTAATTTCACACCATTTTTAATTAAAAGTTGTGCATCAGAAAGTTCTAATTCATTTTGAGTTGCACAAGGAAGTGCAATATCAACTTGCACTTCCCAAGGGCGTTTACCTTCAAAATATTGTAAACCAAACTGTTCTGCATAATCTTTCACACGCCCACGTTTTGTATTTTTAATATCGAAAAGTGCGGCTAATTTTTCAGTAGTAAATCCATTTGGATCATAAACATAACCTGATGAATCAGAACAAGTTACTACTTTTGCACCAAGCGATAATGCTTTTTCAATCGCGTATTGTGCTACATTACCAGAACCAGAAACTGAAACTACTTTACCTGCAAAACTATCGCCTTTTTCAGCAAGCATTGCTTGAGCAAAATAAACTAAGCCATATCCCGTTGCTTCCGGACGAATTAAACTACCACCGAAAGAAAGACCGCGACCAGTGAAAACACAGGCTGATTGGTTTGATAATTTTTTCATATAGCCTGCTAAATAGCCAACCTCGCGCCCACCGACGCCTATATCTCCAGCAGGAACATCTGTATCAGCTCCTACGTGACGATAAAGTTCAGCCATTAATGCTTGGCAAAAACGCATAACTTCAGCATCAGATTTGCCTTTTGGATCAAAGTCCGAACCGCCTTTTGCTCCGCCCATAGGCAATGTTGTTAAAGCATTTTTAAAGATTTGCTCAAAACCTAAGAATTTTAAGATAGATAAATTTACTGATGGATGGAAACGCATTCCCCCTTTAAATGGGCCTATGGCACTATTAAATTGTACACGAAATGCTCGGTTTACTTGCACTTGCCCTTTATCGTCAGTCCACGCCACACGGAATTGAAATGCACGTTCTGGCTCAACTAAACGTTCTAATAATGCTTCTGAACGATATTTAGGATTGGCTTCTAAAAAAGGCCAAATTGATGTGAATACCTCGCGAACCGCTTGTAAAAATTCAGGTTGATGACCATCGCGTTGAGCAACTTTTGTTAAAAATGCGTCTAAGGAAGCAACTTTTGACATAATGAATTTCCCTCTTTGTTGATGTTGTGTGTATTGTATTTTTATTGTCTTCGCCTTGTGAGGCGCATAGACAATATGCAATGGCTAATTTAATCTTGCAACCATTTTTATAAAGGAAATTTAAAGAAAAGGAAAAAGTAAAGAAATTATCTAAAAAAATATCGTATTTATTAGATAAAAAATAAAAAAACTACAAGAAACCATCAAGTAATGATATTTTCAATAAAAATATAGAACAGACTACAAATCATATTTCTAGTAAATCACTACGAAAATATGTTTTATGAAAAAACAAAATTAGGGTTATATCAATATAATAAAAATGGGGGCAAAGCCCCCATACTATTAACAACTCAATTCATCATTGTGTTTTTTCTGATTCATCATTATTTTCAACCGCACTTTCATCGTCTTTTGGTTGATAAAATCGAGCAACCAATAGACCTAGCTCAAACAGCAAGCACATCGGTACGGCAAGCAAAGTTTGTGAAAAAACATCAGGAGGCGTTAAAAGCATTCCAATAAAAAATGCCGCAACAATAATATAAGGGCGTTTTTCGGAAAGAGCCTTTACAGTGGTAACACCAGTCCAGCAAAGTAGAATAATCGCAATTGGCACTTCAAAACAAACGCCAAAAGCTAAAAATAACGCCAAAGCAAAATCTAAATAACTACTAATATCTGTTGCGATGGTAACGCCTTCTGGGGCTGTTTGTGTAAAGAAGCTGAATACAAAAGGAAAGACGACATAGTAAGCAAAAGCAACACCGCAATAAAATAAAATCGTACTAGAAAATAACAACGGATAAATCATCCGTTTTTCGTGCTGATATAAAGCAGGTGCAATAAAAGCCCAAATTTGATAAAGCAAATAAGGAACAGAAATAAAAATTGCAACAATCACAGTTAATTTAATTGGCGTAAAGAAAGGAGTTTGAATATTGGTTGCAATCATTGTTGCGCCTTTTGGCATAACAGCCGTTAAAGGTGCTGCAACAAAATGATAAATATCATTGGAAAAATACACCAAAGCAACAAAAACCAATACCACACAAATTACACAGCGTAATAAACGGTTTCTTAGCTCAACAAGGTGCGTAATTAAAGGTTGAGATTCATCCACATTACTCATAAAAACTCACTATGATTTAGTTTTTGAAGATTGAGATTTTGACGCTGGAGCGATTTCAATATCATCAGGAGGATAATAGCTAGATAAATGTGTGTTCAGTTCTGCTTTCTCGTGAGTTTCAAGTGCGGTCAAATCTGTAGGTGTTTTTTCTGCTTCAGATGAAGTTTCTGCAGCCTCCTCAACTGAGATTGCATTTTGAGGCTTTTCTGCATTTTCAGCCGCACTTTTGATTTCTTTGATTTGATCTTCCACCGTTGTACCAGCTTGAGCTGCTTTATCTTCTAGCTCCGCTTTCATCTTATCTGCTTGAGCTTTTAATTCTTCCACCGTTTTACTCAATTCTGGTGAAAGGGCTTGCAAGTTAAGGGATTCCGCTTTTTTAATGCTATCTTGTAATTCTTGCAATTTTAGTTCTTGTTTTAACTCATTTTGAACGTTAGCAGCTAAACCACGAATCGTTTTTACCCAATCCATTACGGTGCGAATTGCTATAGGCAAACGTTTCGGGCCTAATACAACCAATCCCAAAACCATTAGCAAAATAAGTTCTGAAAAACCAATATCAAACACGGATTAAGCCTGTTCTTTCTCTTTTATACTTTCTTTTTTTGCAGAAGCTGTTTCATTATCTATAGACTGAAATTCTGCATCTTTTACTTTTTCATCTTCTTTCATCGCTTTTTTGAAACCCTTCACTGCTGCGCCAAGATCTGAGCCGGCATTTCTTAATTTTTTCGTGCCAAAAATCAATAAAATAACGACTAATAAAATAATCAGTTGAGCGGGGGACAAACCAAACATAATAAACTCCGTTCTGTAAAAAAGAAAAAATTTGGCTCGAAATATACTCTTTTTAGCCATTTAGAACAATAGCTATCGGAGATTATTTTTATGTTATCCTGATCTTGATCACAAAACCTGATTTTTAACTTATTTATGTAATAAAAAAGTTAAAATTTATCTATCTCTAAAAATTGTATTTTTCTTCTAATTCTGTGATGTGAGCACTTTTATCCTTTTAGCTCGTTTCAGGAATTTGCGGTAAATTCACAGCTTTTACCGAGCCTAGTGCTTTCGCTTTTTGATAAAATGCTAACTTATATTCCAGTAAGTCTAAATAGCGTTTTAATTCGGCAATTTGACACTTCACATTTTCTGTTTGATTTTCAAATAAGGAAAGGCGTTCTTCAATAGTATCGTCGCCAATGATGGTACATTCCGCAAAGCGTTTGATGTCTTTTAAGTTCATTCCCGTATTTTTCAAGCATTGCAATAAACTCAACCATTGCAAGTCGTTATCGGTAAAACGGCGATTACCGTATTCATCACGTCCGACATTAGGCAACAAACCTTCTTTGTCGTAAAAGCGTAAAGTATGGGCGGAGATACCGATTTTTTCGGCAGCTTTAGCGGTGGTGTAAGTCACTTTTTATTCCCTTTAAACAAAAAATGGTAAAAAACACTTGCTTTAGAGTGAACTCTAAAGTGTAAACTGTTGCTATCTTGCTTAGGCAAGGCAACTTTGTCAATGAATTAAGAGGAAAAACAATGGAAATTAAACAAATCAACTCAACCATCAAATCTCGTGCGGCGGTAGCATTCGCCCCAAATCAACCCTTACAAATTGTGGAAATCGACGTAGAAATGCCACGCAAAGGCGAAGTGTTAATCCGCAACACTCACACGGGCGTGTGCCATACTGATGCATTTACGTTATCAGGAAGCGATCCTGAAGGCGTATTCCCCGTGGTGCTTGGACACGAGGGTGCGGGTGTGGTTGTTGCGGTTGGCGAAGGTGTGTTAAGCGTAAAACCAGGTGATCACGTCATTCCTCTTTATACTGCTGAATGTGGCGAATGTGAGTTTTGCCTCTCCGGTAAAACCAACTTATGCGTCTCAGTACGTGATACGCAAGGTAAAGGTTTAATGCCAGATGGTACGACGCGTTTTTCTTATCAAGGTCAGTCTATCTATCACTATATGGGCTGTTCAACTTTCAGTGAATATTCTGTTGTTGCAGAAGTTTCACTGGCAAAAATCAACCCAGAAGCGAACCATGAACAAGTATGTTTGCTCGGCTGCGGCGTTACTACAGGTATTGGTGCGGTACATAACACAGCAAAAGTGCAAGAAGGCGACTCAGTGGCAGTGTTTGGCTTGGGAGCGATTGGTTTAGCTGTGGTGCAAGGTGCACGTCAAGCCAAAGCAGGGCGTATTATTGCTATTGATACAAATCCTGCAAAATTCGATTTGGCAAAACAGTTTGGTGCAACGGATTGTTTAAACCCGAACGATTACGACAAACCGATCAAAGATGTGCTGTTAGACATCAACAAATGGGGCATTGACCATACCTTTGAATGTATAGGCAACGTAAACGTAATGCGTCAAGCATTAGAAAGTGCTCACCGTGGCTGGGGGCAATCTATCATCATCGGCGTAGCGGGTGCAGGACAAGAAATTTCAACGCGTCCGTTCCAATTGGTAACAGGCCGTGTGTGGAAAGGCAGTGCATTTGGTGGTGTGAAAGGTCGCTCTGAACTTCCGAAAATGGTGGAAGATTCAATGAAAGGCGACATTCAGTTAGAACCGTTTGTGACTCACACAATGCCACTCGATCAAATCAATGAAGCCTTTGAGTTAATGCACGAAGGTAAATCGATCCGCACAGTTATTCATTACTAAGGTACGTTATGAAACTGATTGAACAACATCAAATTTTTGGCGGTTCACAGCAAGTTTGGGCGCATAATGCCCAAATGTTGCAATGCGAAATGAAATTTGCCGTCTATTTGCCAAACAATCCGGAAAATCAACCGCTTGGCGTGATTTATTGGCTTTCAGGCTTAACTTGTACTGAACAAAATTTCATTACCAAATCAGGCTTTCAGCGTTATGCCGCAGAACATCAAGTGATTGTGGTTGCCCCTGATACCAGTCCTCGCGGAGAGCAAGTGCCGAACGATGCAGCTTACGATTTAGGGCAAGGTGCGGGCTTTTATCTTAATGCGACCGAGCAGCCTTGGGCGACGAATTATCAAATGTATGATTATATTTTGAATGAGTTGCCTGATTTGATTGAAGCAAATTTCCCTACCAATGGCAAACGTTCCATTATGGGGCATTCAATGGGCGGACACGGTGCATTGGTATTGGCACTGAAAAACCGAGAACGTTATCAAAGTGTTTCTGCTTTTTCGCCTATTTTATCGCCAAGCCTCGTGCCTTGGGGAGAAAAAGCCTTTACTGCTTATTTAGGGGAAGATCGCGAAAAATGGCAGCAATATGATGCCAGATCGCTCATTCAACAAGGCTATAAAGTGCAAGGTATACGCATTGATCAGGGCTTGGAAGATGAGTTTTTGCCGACACAATTGCGTACCGAAGATTTTATCGAAACCTGTCGTGCGATAAATCAGCCTATAGATGTGCGTTTCCATAAAGGATACGATCACAGCTATTACTTCATCGCCAGTTTTATTGGCGAGCATATTGCCTATCACGCCGCATTTTTGAAGTAAGTCAAAGAGCGGTCAGTTTTCAAAGCAGTTTGGAATAGCCGGCACGAGGGCGGTAAAAAGTGCCGGCAAAAGTTTATTTAATCTAAACTAAAAAGACCAAGCCTGAAACAATATCAAAAATATTTCTTTAAATAAGAATCTAATCCTTTGGAAAGACAGAGCATTTCTTTGTAGCCATTTTATCTTTATTTCCAAATGCGGGAATCAAATATTTTCTTACGCAATTCAGGGTGGTCGTCAATTTTAAACTCTGGCGTTTTTCCTTCTTTAAGCTGGCGTTGATAATCCTTCATTAATTTCCATACGATTGGCGACAACATCAAAATTGCGATCAAGTTAATGATTGCCATGACTGCCATTACAGTATCTGCGAAATTCCATACCACATTACCTGAACGAACCGAACCAAAATACACGAAAAATAGCACCATTAAACGGAACAACAATACAAACCAAGATTTGTTTTTAATAAAACGGATATTACTTTCCGCATAGGCATAGTTACCAATAATAGAAGAATAAGCGAATAACAATAAGATAAACGCTAGGAAATGCACCCCAAATTCACCTATGTGATATTGCAAAGCATTTTGCGTAAGTGAGATACTTTTGAGCGTTTCGCTACCATAATTATTGGAAAGCAAAATAATAACGGCAGTACAAGTACAAACGATCATAGTATCAACAAAAACACCGAGCATTTGCACTAAACCTTGGCTAACTGGATGCTTCACGTGAGCTGCTGCAGCCGAATTAGGCGCAGACCCCATCCCCGCTTCGTTTGAGAATAAACCACGTTTAATCCCCATCATCATTGCTTTTGATACCAGCGCACCAAACATTCCGCCAGCTGCTGCGTCAAAACTAAATGCACTTTGAACGATACGATGAATCACGGAAGGAATCATATCTATATGCATTCCAAGAATAATCACCGCCATAATCAAATAGAAAAGTGCCATCATTGGCACAAGGTTGCTCGAAATAATCGCAATACGCTTAACGCCACCGAAAATAATAAGTGCGGTAAAAATTACTAATGAAATACCGACATATTCCCCTTTCCAATTCCATGCATTACTCGTCGCTTCAACAATAGAGTTTGCTTGCACAGAATTAAAGGCAAAACCAAATGTAAAAATTAATGCAAGTGCAAAAGCCACTGCCATACAACGTGATTTTAAACCTTGCACAATATAATAAGCAGGGCCACCACGGAATGAGCCATCTTTATCTTGAATTTTAAATAATTGAGCAAGGGTAGATTCAGCGAAAGCACTCGACATACCAATAAATGCCGTTACCCACATCCAAAACACTGCGCCTTCGCCTCCCAAGGCAATTGCCGTTGCAACCCCACCAATGTTACCCACACCAACGCGGCTCGCAAGACCTGTCGTAAACGCTTGGAAAGGTGTTAATGAACTACCCTCCACCGCACGACCAAACCACATTTCACGAAGGCTTGCAGGGAATAAACGGAACTGCACAAATCCTGTTGTAATGGTAAAAAATAGACCAGTCCCAAGCAAAATAATAATGGTGGCATCCCATAAAGGTCCATCAAGGTGTGCGACTATCCAAGTTAGCACTTCTTCTAACATTTTTGAAAATTCAAATTCCATAATCATCCCTCAAGCGATAAATAATTTGATTGTATGGTTTTTCAATGAAAAGGCGAGATTTTTTAATGATTTTTCTAAAGAAAAGAAACACAAACAAGAAAAAATCTAATAAATTTAGAATATTCTAAATATTTTCCAAAACAAAGGGCGTATTATTTGAATACGCCCCACTAGTTTGTTGAATTATTTGGTTAAAAACAACGCTGCCGCACCACGCACACCACCAGAATCTCCGTGTTTCGCTTTTTTGATTGGTGGAACTTTTGCTGTCCGCATTAAATGAGGCGGAAGCGCTTTTGGTAAAGCCTCATAAAGGTAATCAAAATTAGATAATCCACCACCTAACACAATCATATGAGGATCAAATGCCGTAATGATATTGCCAATAGAAATCGCCGCCAACTCAACAAAAAGATTCACAAAATCTACCGCACTTTCATTGCTTTGATAGAACAAATCAATAATTTTACGAGCAGATAATGTTTCGCCTTTCAAATCTTGATAAAGCATTTCAAAACCGCGACCAGACAGATAATTATCCAAACAAGCCTTGTTGCCGCAACCGCATTGATAAATTGGGGCGTTATCCCATCCCAATAATTTCAAAGCATGATAATTTAATTGTAAATGACCAAGCTCTCCCGCCATTCCCACTTGACCTGAATGAACTTTACCGTTTAAGACAAAGCCACCACCAAAACCAGTCCCAAGAATTAAACCAAGTACAGTTGAATATTGCTGATTTTCCGTATCCCATGCTTCAGATAACGCAAAACAATTTGCGTCATTTTCTGCCCGCACTTCACGGCCCAAACGCGCAGACAAATCGCATAAAATTGGTTTATTATCTGCCACACGAATATTGGCAATTTCGGCTAATCCAGTTTGTTGATTAACAAAACCAGGTACGCCCAAACCTACGGTGCCCACCTCACCAAACTTTTCATCAGCACGATTCACTAAATCCACAATCGTGTTAAGCCATTCTTCATAGTCGGTTTTAGGTGTTGGCACCCGTTCAGAATATAATTTTTCCAATTTTTCATTGAATACGGCAAGCTCTATTTTCGTGCCACCAATATCTAAACCATAATACATAATCTGCTCCTTTATAAAGAAGTGCGGTTAAAATTAGGCAAAATCTTAACCGAACTTTAATCATTATTTTATGACGAAGATCGCCTTTTTCTTCAAAAAGATCAAAATAATGCTATTAATTACTCAAAATAGCAAGTCTCAAATCTAGAAGATATTATGAATATAAGCACTGAATGATGTCTGAATATCAGCATTCAACCTTTTTATATCGCAGGCTTTTTGTTTCCAACTTTGGCATTCCCCAAAATCTCCGCTAAAATAACCGCACTTTTATCGTATCTTCAAGGAAAGTAATATGTCAGATATTCTCAATAACCTCATTCATCTTCTTAAACTTGAAAAAATTGATGATTTAATCTTTCGTGGGGAAAGCCAAGATTTAGGTTTTCGCCAAGTATTTGGTGGGCAAGTTGTGGCTCAAGCATTATCAGCGGCAATGCAGGTCGCGCCAGAAGATCGCATTTTACATTCTTGTCATGCCTATTTTCTTGCTCCAGGAGACAGTCAATATCCGATTATTTACGATGTGGAAACCTTGCGTGAAGGGCGTAACTTTTCTGCATTACGCATAAAAGCCATTCAACATAAAAATACCATTTGTCATGTAACCGCTTCTTTCCAAGTGCCTGAAAAAGGTTTTGAACATCAAAATACAATGCCAAATGTTGGTGCGCCTGAAGACTTTACGGATGAAAATGTGATGCTACAAAAAGTAGCTCAAACCTTGCCAGAACCACTCAATGAAAAATTTGCAGCAGAGCGTCCATTTGAGGTGAGAACAAAATATTTGAATAACCCATTTAACGGGACAAAATTGCCAGCCGAGCAATATTCTTGGTTTAAAACCAATGGTGAAACGCCGCTTGATATAAAAATTCAGCAATGTTTATTGGCTTATTTTTCCGATTTTCACTGTATTTTGACCGCACTTCATCCGCACGAAAAAGGCTTTTTACAAAAAGGAATGAAAGTGGCAACCATTGATCATAGTATTTGGTTCCATCGTCCGTTTGATTTAAATCACTGGCATTTGCACGCAATTGAAAGCAATAATGCCTTTGGAGGTCGTGGTTTGGCTCAAGGGCAGATTTTCTCGCAAGATGGTCAATTAATCGCAACAACACAACAAGAAGGCTTGATCCGTTTTAGCGAATAAGAGAGAAAAAATGACCGCACTTATTACACAATTTTGGCAACAAGTTGAAACTGCGCTGAAAACAGCAAATCCACAAGAAAAATGTCGTTTAGTCAATGATCTCTACGATAATCTTCTGCCACAAATTCAGTTGATTAAATTAGAAGATTTTCCCGAAGTCGTGCCGCAAGATAATATTGCCGCTTTTCCTGAAAAACCGCTCTTAGTTGCACCGAAAGATGTGCCTAAACGTTCTTTTGCCACAGAAGAAGGCTATGCAGCCACATTGCACGCTATCGCACATATTGAGTTTAATGCGATTAATTTAGGTTTAGATGCAGCTTGGCGATTCGGGCGTAATGCACAAGAAGAACTTGGCGAAGGTTTAGCTTTTGTGAAAGATTGGTTGCGTGTCGCTCGTGAAGAAAGCACGCACTTTTCCTTAGTCAATGAACATTTGAAAACATTGGGTTATCAATATGGTGATTTTGAAGCCCATGCTGGATTATGGGAAATGGCGCAAGCCACTGCTCACGATATTTGGGAACGAATGGCGTTAGTTCCTCGTGTATTAGAAGCAAGAGGCCTCGATGCAACACCTATTCTGCAAGAGAAAATCGCTCAACGCAAAGATTTTGCCGCAGTGAACATTTTGGATATTATTTTGCGCGATGAAATTGGCCATGTGTATATCGGCAATCATTGGTATCACGCACTTTCTAAAAAACGGGGTTTGGATGCAATGAAATGCTTTACGGAGCTTTTACACAAATATCGTATTGTAATTTTTAAAGGTGTCATTAATACCGATGCTCGTATTCAAGCGGGTTTCACGCAGCATGAGTTGGATTGGATTTATGAAGTGGAACAAACATTGAAATCCTATATTAAGAAATGATGAAAAATAAAAAGACTAAGTTCGATTGAATACCGAACTTAGTCTTTTTAATGGAAATGATTTAACGTTTAAATTTATTACTTACGCCAAGTTGTCCCATTCGGCCCATCTTCTAATACGATGCCCATAGCTGTCAATTCATTACGTGCTGAATCTGCGGCAGACCAATCTTTAGCCGCACGCGCTTCATTGCGTTGTTTAATCAGTGCTTCAATTTTTGCCACTTCATCATCGTTAGAACCTGCTTGTAAGAATTTCTCTGGTTCTTGTTGAAGTAATCCTAAAATCGCCCCCAATTCACGCAAACGCGCGGCAAGTCCATTAGCTTTCTCAACATCTTCTGCTTTTAACTTGTTAATTTCACGCGCCATTTCGAATAAAACAGAAAGTGCATTTGGCGTATTAAAATCATCATCCATTGCTTCACGGAAAGTTGCCACAAAATTTTCTCCGCCAAAAGCAACCGCACTTTGATCTGTTCCGCGTAAAGCCGTGTATAAACGTTCCAACGCACCTTGCGCTAAATTCAAGTTTTCTTCGCTGTAATTGAGCTGGCTACGATAATGTGCCGTTAATAAGAAATAACGCACCGCTTCTGCATTGTAGTGGTTTAATACATCACGAATTGTGAAGAAATTGCCGAGGGATTTCGACATTTTTTCTTTATCCACCATAATCATGCCAGAATGGATCCAATAATTCACATATTGGCCGCCATGCGCACAGCAAGATTGTGCAATTTCATTTTCGTGGTGAGGGAACATTAAATCAGAGCCACCACCGTGAATATCAAAATGTTCGCCAAGTTGTTTGCAGTTCATTGCAGAACATTCAATATGCCAACCCGGACGACCTGCGCCCCAAGGGGAAGCCCAACTTGGTTCGTTTTCTTTCGACATTTTCCAAAGCACGAAATCCATTGGATTTTTCTTGATTTCATTGATTTCAATACGTGCACCAGCTTGTAATTGCTCAAGATCTTGACGGGATAATTTGCCGTATTCTTTGAAGCTTTCTACATCAAACATCACGTCCCCATTATCCGCGACATAAGCATGTCCGCGTTTAATTAATTTTTCCACAATTTCAATAATTTCTGGAATATGATGAGTAGCGCGAGGTTCAAAATCAGGGCGTAAGACATTAAGTGCATCAAAATCTTTATACATTTCTTGCACCATACGATCCACAAGTTGATCGCAGGTTTCTTTGTTTTCTAACGCACGTTTAATAATTTTGTCATCTACGTCTGTAATATTACGCACATAAGTTAAATCGTAACCCAAAGAACGTAAATAACGGGCAATCACATCAAAACACACAAAAGTGCGTCCATGACCGATATGGCACAAATCATAAACAGTGACACCACAAACATACATTCCCACTTTATTTTCGTGGATAGGTTTAAAGATTTCTTTTTCTCTCGTTAAGGTATTGAAAATTTTTAGCATTTTTAAGCTCGTAAAATGAAATAAAAACAAACCGCACTTTTATAGCACTTTTACCTCGATTGTGGAATAATACAACCCTTAATTTTTTAGAGGGAAAACAAAATGGTTACATTACACACAAACTTTGGCGACATTAAAATTAAATTGGATTTTGATAAAGCTCCAGTTACAGCAGAAAACTTCTTAAATTACTGCAAAGAAGGTTTTTATAATAACACAATTTTTCATCGTGTTATTGATGGCTTTATGATTCAAGGTGGCGGTATGGAAAGCGGTATGCGCGAAAAAGCAACTAAAGCCCCAATCCAAAATGAAGCGAACAATCGTTTAAGTAACAAACGTGGAACCATTGCAATGGCTCGCACTTCAAATCCACATTCAGCGACCGCACAATTTTTCATTAACGTGGCAGACAATGATTTCTTAAATTATCGTTCAAAAGAAATGTTTGGTCGCGAAGTCGTTCAAGAATGGGGTTATGCAGTATTTGGCGAAGTAGTTGAAGGTATGGATGTTGTTGATAAAATCAAAAAAATGAAAACAGGCAACAAAGGCTTTCATCAAGATGTTCCAACTGAAGATGTAGTGATTACATCGGTTTCTACTGAGTAACAAATGAGCATAAAACAACATCGCCCTAAAGTTGGAGAAATTCTAGAATGTGATTATGGTCAATTTTCGCATACCTATCACGTTGATGGACATATTCCACCTGAAATGGTTAAAAAACGTTTGGTTGTTGTTTTGAATGCGAAACTGAACGGGCTTATTTTAGTTGCACCAATTTCATCTACAATTAATTTAGATGGTATAAAAAATGGCTATCATATTGAAATAGATTCAGAATTAATAAAAGCAACAAGCTTTTATGATAAAAGAACTCGCTGGGTTAAATCTGAATTAATTCAATCAGTGAGTCGTCTTCGTCTGTATCATATTTATGATAAAGGAACTAAAATTACTCAATATTTGCCAAGAGATGTTGTAACAAAAGTTCAAAAAGCTATCATAAAAGCAATCAATGCAAATTCACTGCTTGACAAATAGATAAAATACAGTATAGACTTCCGAGCGTAACGCCTTAGAGCGATCATCATCGAAAGATGAGTTTTTAAACGCCATTGAGCGATGAATCCCCTGATTAGCGATAATCAGGGGATTTTTTATAGAATTTAGAGAAAGATATTTATGCACTTCTTCGACACTCACACGCATCTCGATTATCTCCAACAATTTACTGAGGAACCTTTGTCACAGCTTATTGATAATGCTAAGCAAGCCGATGTGCAAAAAATACTGATTGTGGCGGTGAAAGAAGCTGATTTTAAAACAATCCAAAATATGACCGCACTTTTTCCTGATAATTTGCACTATGGGCTTGGGCTACATCCTCTTTATATTAAAGCACACGCCGAAAATGATTTGATGCTGTTAGAACAAGCCTTAAAAAATCGTGATACAAATTGCACGGCGGTGGCAGAAATTGGTTTGGAACGCGCGATTCCCGATTTGCTCACTGATGAACTTTGGGCAAAACAATGTCATTTTTTTGAAAGCCAACTTTATTTGGCAAAACAATTTAATTTACCCGTCAATATTCACAGTCGAAAAACCCATGATCAAATTTTTACTTTTTTAAAACGTATTCCATTATCTAAACTTGGCGTCGTACACGGTTTTTCAGGAAGCTACGATCAAGCAAAACGCTTTGTTGATTTAGGTTATAAAATCGGGGTTGGCGGCACCATCACTTATGAACGCGCTAATAAAACTCGTCAAGCAATCGCGAAGTTGCCGCTTGACGCCTTAGTGTTGGAAACAGACAGTCCAGATATGCCTGTATTTGGTTTTCAAGGCCAACCTAATCGACCAGAACGTATTGTGGAAAGTTTCAAAGCCCTTTGTGTCTTAAGAAATGAACCTGCTGAATTGATTAAAAAAGTCACATGGGAAAATGCTTGCCAGATTTTTTCTTGATCCACGTCACATTACTAAAATTATTTTGAATTAAATAATAGAAAAAAGAAACTGAGCATAATAATATCCGCCTCGTAGAAAGTTTTTCTCAACACACAATAAAGATATATTATGTCGCAAATCTATACTCAGGTGAGAAAGTTAGCGGAACTACAATTTGCAAAAAGTTTAATTACTCAAATCTTTGAGTATGCAAGAAATAAAAATATCAAAACCGCACTATATGTATGCCGTGGCAACTGGAACAAAGATGAAAGCGTATTACTGCGCGGGCCTTATACATCATTAGTGGATTTATTTGAATCAGCATTACCTGATATTTTAATGCTCGAATTTTCTACGCCAAGAGCGGGAGAATTAAGTTCGTTGTTAGAAAGTGAAATATTAAGACAAAAATGTATTTTAGGCTTAGGCGTCATCAATCCTCGTTCTGATGAGGTAGAAACCGTAGATCAGATTGTTCAACGAGCAGAAAAAGCCTTAAATTACCTTCCACCAGAGCAAATTTGGCTAAATCCAGATTGTGGATTTACCACTTTTTCTAACCGCCCTTTAAATGGTTTTGATATTATTGAAGCCAAACTTAAGGTATTAAATGAGGCAAAATCAATATTGAGGGAACGTTATGTATAACGTATCTGAAAGTGAATGTTTTACAGCGAAATATCGAGCCGTATTACGCGGAGAAGAAATTAAATTATTCACACCGAATGACAGTATTTCGCTCTATTCACAAGTCAATTTCGATAACTAATCATTACAAAAAAGTGCGGTAGATTATTTTGCTGTTTCTATTTTAGGTGGAATTTTGAGCAGTGTAAAAGCACATTTTGCTCAACAACGTGCCGATATTGTAGAAATGGAAGGAAAAATTTGGCTCAACCTCGCCAATCCTTTAACCTTACTTGGCGTTCGCGGCTATAGTGAGCAGCCTGTCATTAATGACGGCAAAATTAAAATTTTTATTTCATCAGATTTAACCGATGAAACCTTCACACAACTCACACAAAACGCATTACGCTATTGTTTTATTTACAATACAATAACCAAAGCCTTTCCTTTAAATATAGAATTTGAGCAAGTGCTTTGATTCTCATCAGGTCGTTCATCAAAATTTTAGACAAAAAATTGCCCCATTAAGGGGCAATCTTATCAATGCACTAAAGTTACTTATAACTTTAAGCAATTATTAAATATGTTGGTTAATGAAGTTAGCCAATTGAGTTTTTGGTAATGCACCAAC